>Ga0187781_10000003_pt1 | contig 255313 bp, 193 predicted proteins | sample 0715_SJ02_MP02_2_FD_132447 | JGI IMG/M metagenome (GOLD analysis project Ga0187781, IMG submission 132447) | Tropical peat soil microbial communities from peatlands in Department of Meta, Colombia - 0715_SJ02_MP02_20_MG | ecosystem: Environmental > Terrestrial > Soil > Wetlands > Peat...
GAGGGCAGAGCCGCCGGAGTTGGTGAGGGTATCAGACAAAGACTGGGAGTTGCCGACGGAGACGGAGTTGAAGCTGAGGCTGGCGGGGCTGGCGGCGAGAGTAGCGGGAGCGACGCCAGTGCCAGACAAAGGAATCGTGAGCGAGGGATCGGAAGCGTTGGAAGCGATGGTGAGGGTGGCGCTGGCGCTGCCAGCCGACGTTGGTGAAAACGTCAGGCTCAAACTTGCGCTCTGTCCGGGAGAAACGGTTAGGGGAAGACTGGGCGCGTTCAAAGAAAAAGAACCGTTGGAGACTACGGCGCTGCTGATGGTAACCGATGCGGAGCCTGAGTTCGTTGCGATTGCGGCAAGAGTCTTGCTGCTGCCTGTTGCGACGCTGCCAAAATCCACACTCGCGCTGGTCCCGGAAAGCGTACCGAATTGCTGTTGGGCGGAAGAGGCGGCGACGCTCAAGCCCTGACAACCGGCTAGAAAGGTCAGGCTCGCCAACAGGAGCAACGCACCGGTTGCTCTTGCAAGGTGATTGGAGGGGATCGCTGTGGCCGCAGTCTTTAGCATTGAAAGCCGTAGACCGAGGTTTATGGCTGTCTACACCCCGGGGGATCTCACCAGGAAGTCTGGAGCCGACTACCGCATCGCGACAGATACCCAAGGTCCAGCACGCCAACCGACGAAAGATCAGTAAGAAAGCAGTTAGAAAACCTGCACAAAGTTGGAATTCGTTCATAGGGGAAGTGGAGTCTTTAGAAACGAGACTTATGCTTGTCCTGACAGTAAATCGCAGTACTTATGCGCGAAAGAAGGAGGCCCAGCCACAGAAAGAACGGTAGGGGAAGGCGCTAGTTCTCGGCCGCCATATGCAACGTGCTTTCGTGATTACGAAAGGTCCGAAGGCGTGGACACTTTGGTGGCCTTATGTCGCCGTTATTACCCTGGGATTCCGGCCTACTTCTCTCCGGACGGGGATCGTCTATGAACAAGAAGTATTGGCTGTGGGATATCGAGGGGGTCGATTGGCACGAATAGCGGAATACGCTATCGCCAAAACGAGGGCTGTGGGGATGTTCTTTCTTCTCGCGTCCACACTGGTCGCGACGGCACTCGGCCAAAGTCGCTCACAGGCGGGACCGGCACCCGCAGCCACTGCTGCCAGTTTTGCCGTGAGCGCGGGTTACAGCTATCTCACAATGCCGATTCCCGGCGCAGCGCGTGTCAACCTCAACGGCTTGACTGCCAGCGGGAATGTTGACCTGGCACCCCATGGGGGAGCGGCTGTGGACACTAGCTACTTTCGCGCTTCTGGTGTACTCGGCACAGGCCACAACAGCTATGTCTTGAGCTTTCTTGTAGGTCCCGTGTTCTATCCGGTTGAGCGGCGAAATGCCCGGGTCTTTCTTCATGTGCTGGCGGGTGCAGGTCTGGTCGACAGCGCAGTGCCAGTGCGCGGTGTCCATTATCTGGGCGGATGGGTCACACGTTTTTCTGATGCGGCCGGGGGAGGAGTCGAGCGCTCTGTCTCTGGGCCATTTGCGCTTCGGGTTAGTGCGGATTACCTGCGCACAACGTTTGTTGACTCTGCCGGCGTTACGCGTCCGCAAAACAACCTTCGGGCTACCGTAGGTTTAGTTTTTCACCTGAGACAGCTCCGAGATTGAATTGCAACGCAGTTAAACCTAGGGCCCCGAGGCGGGTGTTTCAATCTCAGGCGCCTGCAACCGGTGCCTGAGTTGGGCCAGGCTGGTTCCCTTTATGGCGAGCAGGCAGATCCCCAATAGGACGTTGACCAAGAACACCCAGGCATGGATCACAACTGTCAGCGCAAGACCGCTGCTCGCCGTCAGCCCGCCGAGCTTAAAGGCTTCGGTGCCGAACAGTTCGTACGTTCCCAAACCGGCGGGTGCCGCGGGAATCATCAAGCCCAGTCCCAGCACGGCCGAAGTAACCACCGCGGACTTAAACCGCACGCCGGTCCCAAGGGCCTGAGCCAATCCCCAAATCGTTGCAGCTTCTGTTATCCAGATGGCTGCGGTCAGGGCCAGGAGAATCAACATCTGTCCTGCGGAACCAATCGCGCTCAGCCCGTCTGCGAATGAAGTGAGCAGGCCATCGAACTTTGCCTCAAGGAAGGAGAGATGTGTGAGGCGGAAGATTCCGCGAACATAATCGACCAGCGTCCGCGTCCGATACCGCAGAACCAGCAGCAGAACCAGCGCGCCCCCGAAAATCAGGATCGCAACGCGCAACAGTTCGAGGACCCAGTGCGGCGGATGCAAGGCCCAGACGGAAAAAAGAACCATCCCTACCAGGGCCAGCCCATCCAGAACTTTTTCGACCGCAAGGGTCGCCAGCGTGCGGCTGCTCTCGGTGAGCGAGCCGTCTCGACCCACGAGAACACAGCGAGCCAGATCGCCGGCACGGCCTGGCAGCAGAAAATTCGCCATGTTCCCGATGCCAAGGACCGTCAGACAGGACCCCAAGCCCGGGCGCGAAGCGGAAGGGAAAATCAACTGCCAACGCCAGGCGCGCAAGGGCAGGTTCACAAAGCACACAGCCAGTGGAACAATCAAGAACGGTCCATTCAAGCGCCCGAGTGCATTCCAGGATTGTCTCAGGTCCACTTGCCGCAGGAGAAGTGCCAGACATCCGAGGCCGACGAGGATCCCCACCACGCCCGACTGGACGCGGAATCTACGTGCCAAAGCGCCGCTCCACTTTTTGCGGTTGGGCGTTCGCCTCAGTATCGGCTTCCGACGTTTCTTCCAGGAAGTAACTGGGGCGCTGCCGGGCCGCTTCGAGTGTTCTCCACAGATATTCGCCCAAAATGCCCAGCATCATCATCTGCACCCCACCCAGAACCAACACGACCACGATGAGCGACGACCAGCCAGGCACCGGGGTTCGCGTCATCAGACGCATCACAATGACTGCCAGCGCGTAAAGGAATCCCAGCAGACTGAACAATATCCCCAGATAAGACATCGCTCGCAGGGGTGCATAGGAGAACGACACGAATGCGTCAGCGAACGCTTTCAATTTGCGCTTAAGCGTCCACTTGGAGCGGCCTGCCGCTCGGCGCTCCTTGGTGTACGAGATTTGCGCAGAAGAGAATCCCAGTCTCGCGATCTCGCCCCCGAGGCTGGGGTCACTTCCCGCGGATTGAAGCAAGGCGTCCACGGCTTTTCTGTCGAGGAGAGCAAAGTCAGATCCCCGGGGCGGAAGATTCACTTCGCCCAGAAAATTGAGCAAGCCGTAAAACGTGTTGGAGAGAAGCACGTCAAGTTTCGATACACCTGCGCGCTCTTCCCGCACCGCCCATACGATGTGATGCCCAGATCGCCAAAGATCAAGCATCTGCAGGATCAATTCCGGAGGATCCTGCAAGTCGGCCGCGAGGAAGACCGCGCAATCGCCACGCGCCTGCCCGAGCCCTGCCAGAATGGCAATGTGGCTTCCACTGTTCTTGGCCAGCCGTGCGTAGCGGAATCGAGGGTCGCCCCGGCTGATTTCTCTGAGCAACTCCGGCGACCGGTCGCTCGAATGATCGTCGACCAAGATGATTTCCGTCACCAGTGGAGCGAGCCGGTCAGTGCAAGAGCGCAGACGATCCACAAGCGCCGGAATCACGTCTTCTTCGTTGAAGACCGGTATCACGATCGACAGGCTAGGTCTGAGCGTTCTTTCCATTGAAGTCTGCGTCGTTATCCCTGGCCTTGCGCACACTGGTGCTCTACGATCGGGCTTGCTTCTGTCTTGAGCCCTAGAATCCTGCTTAGGTTCCCCCCCAGAACGTTGGCGGATTTCTCTGGCGCGATGCCATCTGCAATCATGCGAAAAATCTCCAACGATTCTAGGATACTCGCTTCGGGAAAGTCCGATCCAAAAAGGATGCGGCGATCAAAATTACCGAGAAGACAACGCAAATCTGCTCCGATGGAGCTGGAACCGTATCTCTGCATGGTGAGCGATAGATCCAGAAAGACATTGGGGCAGTCGCGGACCGCTTCGGCGACCTGCATAATCCAGCTTCCGCCGCCGTGCGCCAGGACGAAGGTCAGAGATGGGAAACGACACACGATCTCGTGGATGGTATCGACCGGCGGTTTTTGTAGCTGTCCGCCTCGATAGTAGAACAGCGAGCACAACCACACAGGAAACGGCCGTTCCCAAGAGGAAATTTCCTCCAGTACCGCCATACAGCGAGGATCGAGGGGATCGTAGCGTCCCAGCCGGGGATGTAACTTTAGGGCCTTGAAATCGGTCCCCTTCAACTCTTTTCGCAAAGCGGTGCTGGCTTCCGCTGGAGTCGCATGGGCTGCGGGATTAAACGAAGCGCAGGGAATGAGGCGCTCGGGATCCCGTCGGCAGACTTCAAGCACGAATTGGTTTTCGATGTATCCAGCAAGAGGAACCACCATGGCTCGTTGCGCTCCCGATTCGTCGAGTTGCCGGCGCAGCGCCTTCTCGCTGGCGTCACAGCTGGTATGGAACCAACGTCCATCGGGAGTTACGTGGGTCAGCGCATCAAAAATCATCGTCTGAAGGCGTTACTTGGTGAGGTCGAATTTCCGATCCGGATTGGTTGCGATCGGCTGGAAGTAGTCGTAATCATATCTCGCACGATCGAGAGCGCGCAAGCGGCTGCAGACTGCGGTCTTGTCTGAAACAGCGTGTTGCTGGAAAATACATGATTGATGCTCCAAATGTGGTCAGTTAGCCGCTTCCATGGCGGGCGTGATTCGGAGGGAAGCAGGAACGCAGATTAAAGGTATCGAGGAACCATGTTCCTTTTCCGCCAGAGCGAAGATCGGAGCCAGGATAGAGGTTTTACCTGGTTGGCAATTTTGATTGCGTCAGCCGGAGCGGCAACACGATGTTTAAGACACTACCCAGATGGACGGTGACGGCTCTAACATGCAAGTCCCTGCAGAATCCTAGCCTTGTTCACTGCGAGATCGTAGCCGGAGCCTCTTCCATGACGAAGCGGATTGAAGCGATCGCGCGATCGGCATTGGCGATCGCTTCCTCACGCGTGCCGCCGGTGGCTACGACATAGCCGGGGCGGTCCGCATCGCCCGCGATCGCCGAAACTATCGTGGCCGGCTTCATCTGAAAGCCAAAATCGAGAATCCCCGGAAGCCTCCCAGCCTCGGAGACGCCCAGCGCCTCGCGAAATACACCCCGTGGCGGCGCAAAGAACTTGTAGCACGCGCCACGCTGAAACTTCGGGCGAATATCAGGATCGTCTCCCAGCAAAAGCAAGGCCAAGGCCTGAGGCATGCAAACCCCACTCGATGCCTCAACAATCTGTCCAAAGATGTGCCCTCCGCCGGGCCGGCCTCCCATTTCCAGCAGAAAGACGTCCTCATCGTTGACCATGCACTCGCAATGGAACGCCCCGTTTTCAATCCCTAAAGCCAACGCCGCGCGGCATACCACTTCGGACGCGCGCCGCAACTGCCAATCCTCAAACTTGGCGGGATAATTCAAGGCCATCGCGACTCTGTACTTGGGATGTTCCTGCGGCTCCTTGTCCGATTGCGCAAGAATCTGCGGCTCGCCACGCTTCACCAGGCCCTCAATCGTCATCTCAATGCCGTAAATGCACTGTTCGACGATAAACTCGCCGTTTCGACAGTTCGTGCGAGCGTAATCGATTGCCCAAGGTAACTCTTCAGCGTTTTCCAGTCGGCTCACGCCACGGCTGCCCCAGTTCATCGCCGGTTTGAGAATCACGGGATAACCAACGGAGGAGGCCGCGCCGGCAATGGCCCCTGTTGATGCGACTCTGCGGAAGCTTGGCTGGGGAAGGTCTGCAGCTTGCCACGCTTCGCGCATGAGCCCCTTATGCAGGCAGCGCAAGGCCACTTCTGGAGTCAGATTCGGAAGTCCGAGCTCGCGACTGGCTTCTGCTGCAGCCAACACTCCAGCTTCATTGACCGCCAAGATCAGATCAACTCCCTTGCTGCGGGCAAATCCGCCGACGGCTGCAGCATCACGGATGTCCAGAACGGCACAGTCGTCGGCGACGGCAAAGCCGGGGGCTTGAGGAGCGCCGTCCGCCGCCAGGACTCGCAGACCAATCTCCTTCAGCTTACGGATGGAGTGACACATCAGGCGGCCAGCTCCCAGCTGCAGCACAGATCTTGGCTTGATTGGCATGTGTTAGAGAGGCTTCAATCCCAGCAGGCTGACGGTGCTTTCGCCTGCCTCCAAGCGCCGGTACCAGTCTTTTTCCGTTTCCATCCTCTTGACGCTCTCTTCCAGGACTTGGGTGGCCCGGCTGACGGGTACGACCACGACGCCGTCGCCGTCTCCGACGACAATGTCTCCCGGCAGGATGGCAACCCCGGCGCAACTCACCGGCACGTTGAGGTTACAGGGCCATCCCTTGTGAGGTCCGCCGGGGCAAATGCCGCGAGCAAATATGGGAAGACTGTCGGCCCGGTTCTCCTCGGAATCCCGGATGCATCCGTCAACAATCACGCCCGCCAGCTCGCGTTTCTTGGCGGCTGCCGTCATCACGTGTCCCCAGACCGCGCTCTGCATGCCGCCACGCGCGGCCAGAACCAGCACGTCACCGGCTTTGGCCAGGGTGAGTGCTTGGTGAGCGCCCCAGTTGTTGGACTCAACTGACTGCACAGTGAAGGCGGGACCACAAAGGCGCATCCCCGGCGAAATCGCGCGGACGCCAGCATCTAGCGATTGCATGCGATTCATGCAGTCGCTAAGAATCCCGGTCGGCAGCGCACCCAACCGATCGACCAGCTCGCGCGGCGGACGGTCGAAGTCTCGAATTATCCATTGGCTCATTTTTGGCTTTCAAGCGCCGCAAACAGCGACTCGCTCAGGCGAACAGCCGGTCAGCACTATCCGGCTGCGCTCGTCACGTGCGGCGCGACCAGACGCCGGTTAATCTCTGCCTGAACCCGGCGCACGCGTTCCGATTCCGCCTCGTTGAAGTGGAACCGGACCCCGCCGTGACCGTCGCAAACGCCAATCACTCTCGTCGGATGATGCACGCTGTCTACGATCACGTCGCCTGCTTGTCCCATTGCGCCGCCGGCGACCACAGGAACGCCATCGAGATTCTCCCAGCCCAGAGCGTCGCTGGTTTCGATAGAAGACTCGTGCGCCGACGACAAGCAGCCCGTCAACGCCGGCCAGATGTTGATTCGCAGCAGTAGACATCCCCGCCGCTGCGCTTCAGCGATTCCTTCCGGCAAGATTGCGCCGATTCCGGCGTCCAGTACATACGTCTTCGGGGAGAGGTGCTGCGCGAATTGCTCCCCGAACCACGCTACCTCAGCCGGCCAGACCACAACGACGCTCGCCCGAGAGAGGGCATCCAAAGCGTTCTCAGTATCAGGGTTCGCGGAACATATTCTGAAGTCCTCCGCCGCCAAAGCGAGCGGCGAGAATTCATCCAGTGGAACTGCAGCCTGCGTCTGTGCCGGGTCTCGCACCAGAGTCACGCGTGCGCCGCGTTCGGCCAGCCTTAACGCCAGCAGACGGCTGCGCGGATGGTCGCCGGCGATCACAATCTCAGAGTCATTCAGCACTTCGTGCTTCAGCCGTACGACTTGGTCTTCAACCGCTTCCACCCAGACGCGGCTGTCGAGATAGGTCAGCAGCACGGTCTTCTTGAGAATCGCCTGCGCTATCTCCGCGGCATTCGCGGTACCGAAGGGCTTGTGGTCTACGTCCAGCAGCACCACGTCTGCTCGGCCTTCTGCGACACCCAGCACCGTTCTCAGATGTTCCTCGCTCGTTACTGCGACCGAGCCAACCACGTGCGACTGCGTCGAATGGATATTACCCGACACCTGAAATTCGGCCGACGGCTTTTGCCCGGCAACCACATTCAGCGCAGAAAACTTCCCCGCCTTGACCGCGCGAGCGCGCAGTTCTCTCAGCAGCAGATCCAATGATTCGACAGGCGTCTTATCCTTTCCTGTCTCCACGCGGAAGGCAGGAATCGACAGCACCCGCGGCATCTTCAGTGCGGCCAGCTCGCGGCTCAGCCGTTCGAGAAGTTCATCCGGCGCGGAGACTTGGTCCTCTTGGCAAAGCCGCACGATCAGATCGCGCACATCAATGTCGTGCTTGCGAGCGTAACGCTGAACTTTGCCAGTAAAGGAAGAGTGAAACTTCGCCACCCCGCTGGTGACAGCCATCGGATCTACCCCTCGCCTCCCCAGCAGGGGCTGAATCAGTCCCTGGCCCACATCCATCGCCGCTTTCAGGTCAATGTGTGACAGCAGGCCCCGGCCCTGCAGAATCGCAACCAGAACCTCGGTGATCGTGTTGCCGGCGGACCGTCCCATGCCTTGCAGGGAAGAATCGACCAGAACGGCACCCTCCTCGATGGCACGCAGCGTGTTCGCCATGGCGAGCGAGAGATTGTCGTGGCCGTGGTAGCCGAGCGGAGAAGGGCTTTCGGCTTTTGCCGCTCGTATGTAAGCCGCGACGGAGTCCGGATCCATGCTCCCCGCCGAATCCACCAGGCAGGCAATGTCCGCACCCCAGTTGTGCACCTTGGCCACGATCTTGCCAAACTCCGCAGGCGTGACGGCATACGACTTCATCGCGTTATACGAAACGATCAACCCCAATTCCTTGGCCAGAGCGATATAAGGCTCCGCCATGGCCGTCTCGGTCACGTTGGTGCCGATTCGAACGAAAGACATTCCGTAGCGCGCGGCGAGCTGAAGATCCTCCTCGCGGCCAATGCCCGGGATGAAGAACATGCCCCACTTGGCATGCTTCAGCGCCTGGGCAGTCGCATTCAGATATTCCTCATCCGAGGCCGCGGCCACGCCTTTTCCCGCTTGCGAAGCATTGAGGCCCAGGCCGTGTCCCACCTCTATCCAGCGAAAACCGATGCTTTCCAGCGCCGCCGCAATGGTCGCAGTATCTTCCGCGGTGAACTGGAAATCGATGAGATAAGAGCCGTCCCGTAAAGTGACTTCAAGAATGTCGGGAATGATTTCGAATGTGGCCATGACGAATCCTCGATGCTCGATCAGTGCGAAACCGCAGTTTCTGCCTTGCTGCTAACCGCTCGTTTCACCGCCCCGGCAACTTCCGCGACCGCCTGCAACGGAAGTTCGGGATAGAGTGGGAGAGAAATAACCTGCCTCGCCGCCCTCTCTGCTTCTGGGAAGGCTCCCGCACCGTAGCCCAGATCAGCATACGCCGGCTGTAGGTGCACGGGCACGGGATAGTGAACGCCGGTCTGGATACCCTCGGCCGCCAGAGCGCCTTGCAAGCCATCGCGGTCCTCCGCACGCACGGTGAAGACGTGATAAACATGCCGCGCCCACGGCATTTCCTGGGGAGTTACAACTCCAGAGCTTGCCAGGAGATTGTTGTACTTCTTCACGATGGCCCGTCGCGCCTCTGTCCACTTCTCCAGATGACGCAGCTTCACACGCAGGATCGCGCCCTGGAAGCCCTCCATCCGGTAGTTGAATCCGCGCAGCACATGATGATACTTGCGATCCTGTCCCCAGTCGCGCAGCATGCGAATTTTGTGCGCATAATCCGGCTTGCTGGTGGTTACAGCGCCGCCCTCGCCGTAAGCCCCCAGGTTCTTGCCCGGATAGAAGCTGAAACACGCCATATCTCCAATACTGCCCGCCGGGCGCCCCTTGTATCTCGCTCCGTGCGCCTGCGCCGCATCTTCGATCACAACCAGACTGTGCTGCCGGGCGATCTCCATAATGGGATCCATGTCAGCCGGTTGGCCATAGAGATGCACTGGCAGGATCGCCTTGGTACGGCGAGTGATTGCAGCTTCAATCGCGGCAGGATCGATCGTGAACGAACGTGGATCGATATCCACCATAACCGGCCGCGCCCCGGCATAGATGACCGCCGCTACGCTGGCGACGAACGTGAAGGGTACGGTGATGACTTCGTTGCCGGGACCGATTCCTGCGGCGAGCAGCGCCAGATGCAGAGCGCTCGTTCCGGAATTCAGAGCGATGCATTCGCTGGTCCTGCAATAGGCCGCGAACTCTTGTTCAAAGCTGGCCACTTCGGGACCGAGCGCAAACTGGCCGCTTTCCAACACGCGGGCGATGGCCGCATCGATCTCAGGCTTGATGCTGCGATACTGCGCCGTTAGGTCGAGATACCGCACTTTGATGTTCGCCATTTTCCTTCCGTCGAAAGTCTTGCTTCCGCCAAAAGCTACGCAGTCGCCCTGAGCGTGGTCAGGTGCAACTCTACCGGCCGTCCACGTTGCGCCATCGACTGCGATGCTGCCTGCAGAATCTCCACCACTCGCAGTCCCGCGGCCCCGCCCGTTACCGGTTCCTCCTGCTGCTGAATGCAGTGCAGGAAGTGATCAACTTCCCGCCGCAGCGCCTCCGTACCGTCGATCTGAGGCGCTAGCATGTCTCCGGTGCGGTAGCCCACCAGCATCTGATAAAGTTTCTCCGGATTCTGGACATTGTTGAGCGTGATGCCTTTGTCGTAAATTTTGATTTTTTCGGCCTGGTCCAGATCGTCATAGACGATCATTTTGCGGCTGGCCCCGATCAACGTCCGCCGCAATTTTACTGGCGCCAGCCAGTTCGCGTGGATGTGGGCAATCTGGCTGCCTTCGAAGAATAACGTCAGATACGCAATGTTCTCCGTTCCTCCAGGGATATGGCTCAGCCCGGCCGCGGAAACGGCGCACGGCCGGAACGGGAGAACATAGTCCATGATCGACAGGTCGTGCACTGCGAGATCCCACAACACGTTCACGTCGTGCTGGAACAGACCCAGGTTCACGCGTACTGAGTCGTAGTAGTAAATTTCGCCCAGACTGCCGCTCTCCACTAACTTGCGAATCTTGCGGACTGCCCCGGTGTAGACGAACGTGTGGTCGACCATGAGCACGCGCTTCCGCTTTTGCGCGAGGGCGATCAAGCGTTGGACTTGGTCCGTGTTTGAACCCAGTGGCTTCTCGACCAAGACGTGCTTGCCTTCTTCGAGCGTCCGAGTGGCCAATTCGAAGTGCGTGGAAACTGGCGTAGCAATAGCGACCGCGTCAATGGAAGGATCTTCGATGAGTTCCCAGGCGTTGTTCGTGGTCTTGATCGCGGGGTACCGGCCGCTCACCAGTTCCAGACGGTCGTCCCGCAGATCGCTCACGCATACCACCTGCGCTCCCGGGGCCTCAAAGAAATTCCGCACCAGATTGGGGCCCCAGTAGCCGTAGCCGATCACGCCGATCCGAATCAAAATTCCTCCCCCCCAACTTGCCGCTCGTTCGGATGGCTGCGGCCTCCGGAGGCATCATCCGCAATCGTTACGCCTCCAGAGATGAGAGTGTGCGATGAAATCTTGCAACGGCCTCCATTGAAAGCGGTCTTCTGAACCGCGACGAACGAGCCGGCACGGGTTTCATCGCCTACTGTGTATCCATAAAGATTGACCGAATCAGGCTGGAATATCTTTCCCTCGTGGCCCCGGACGACGTTGGCAGAAACTGGCATGAAGGCCATTAAACCCGGCGCCAGTCGCATCCCCGGCACCTGGCACGCGCAGCGCGTCTCAAAAAGAAACAAAATGCACGATACAACAGAATTGAAGCCGCATCAACTGCGTCTTGGACGGGTTCGGCTCCGTTCTAATCCTGACCGCATGCTCACATCGCTCCCTGCTGGTGTTTAATAGAGGGGCCAGGTCGGGCAGGGCGTTACCATGTGCGGAATCTTCGGCATTGCGGCGCATAACGCGAGAATCCCGGCAGGGGTGCTGGAACGGGGCACTCAGTCGCTTGCCCATCGCGGGCCGGACGACTCAGGCACGGTTGTGTTGCGCGAGTCGGCTCCCGGCTCAGTGGAAATTGGCCTGGGCAGCCGGCGTCTGGCCATCCTCGATCTTTCGCCTCTCGCCCACCAGCCCATGCATGATGCCGAAACCGGCAACTGGATCGTTTACAACGGCGAAATCTACAACTTTCGTGATGTCCGGCGAGAACTGGAACAAGCTGGAACGTCTTTCGTCAGTCATTCCGACACGGAAGTTCTTCTCAAGGCCTATGCCCGCTGGGGCGAAGCCTGCCTTTCGAGATTTCGCGGAATGTTCGCCTTTGCCATCTGGGACGCCTCCCGGCGCCGCCTGTTTCTGGCTCGCGATCCCATGGGCATTAAGCCGCTCTACTATGTTCGGGCAGGAGCGTACTTTCTCTTCGCTTCAGAAGTCCGCACCCTGCTCGGGACCGGCCTTGTCGCGCATCGCATCGACCATGCTGGGCTTATCAACTTTCTCATGTTCGGTTCCGCGTACGATCCCCTCACGCTCGTCGAAGGCATTGGAGCGCTTCCTGCGGGCCACACGCTGACCTGGGAAGGCGGGACCCTGACGCAGTCGCCATACTGGGATCTTATCGGCAAAGAGGCAGAGCCATCCCACGAGCGAGCACACTTTGCTCGCCAGGAAGAAGCTGAGGAACATCTCCGGCCGATTCTCGAGGAAGCCGTCCGATTGCAACTGGTCAGCGACGTGCCCGTGGGAGTTTTTCTCTCCGGCGGCATCGATTCAAGCGCGCTCGTCAGCATTCTCAGTGGCGGCGGCGTGACTCCCAGCACGTTCTCCATTGTTTTTCGCGAGGCAGAGTTTTCTGAGGCGCAACATTCGCGCGCCGTGGCTGCGAAGTTTCACACGGATCACCATGAGATCGACGTTTCCCAGTCGGACGTGCTGGCCGCCATCCCGGAAGCTTTGCGCGCCATGGACCTGCCCACCATGGACGGGATCAACACGTATTTCGTCTCGGGGGAAGCTCGCCGGGCCGGTGTGAAAGTCGCCCTTTCAGGTCTGGGCGGCGACGAAGTTTTCGCTGGATACTCCAGTTTCCGCACCGTCCCGCGGATGGAGCGGTTCGCGCACTTCTGGAGTCATGTGCCAAATGCTGTGCGGACGCCGTTGGCCACGACATTTGCCGCCCTTTCTTGGGAAAACGATCAGAATCGCAAACTCGTTTCCCTAGCTCGCGACAACGGCCGGCTCTTGCATCCTTACTTTCTCAGCCGCATGCTGTTCACGCCTGACCAAAGCGATCTGCTGTTCCCGAGGCCGGCTGCGGAAGCAGCCAACGCTGCGGCGAACTCACAACGGTCGTGCCTTCAGCGCGCCCTTTCGCTCGATGCCATCAACCGCGTTTCCTATCTCGAGTCACGCTGTTATATGCTCAATACACTGTTGCGGGACGCCGACTTCATGAGCATGTCCCAGGGGCTCGAGGTGCGGGTTCCGCTGATCGATCATCAACTGGCTGCGACCGTTCTGGCTCTTCCTGGCGCTTGGAAGTTGAACCACACGCCGAAGAAACTTCTGGTAGGAGCGCTGGCGGGATCTTTGCCGGACGAGATCGTTCATCGCCCAAAGCGAGGCTTCACGCTGCCTTTCGAGCGCTGGATGCATGCAGAACTGCGATCGGAGATAGATCCCGTTCTCGGCGCCCAACGGATCGAAGGAGGCCCGCTTGGCGGCGTGCTAGACGGAACTCAGGTGCAAAAAGTCTGGCAGCAGTTCTTGGACGGCAGAGTCTCGTGGACGAGGCCGTGGTCTTTATACGTGCTCGAACGCTGGTGTGAGCTGCATTTATAGACCGTTCCCATGCACAAGATCGAAGAGATGGCTGGGGCAAACCCTGCAATCACAGCTGGCAAGCTGCCGGTCAGCGCGATTGTGGCCGCGCGCAACGAGGAAAAGAATCTACCTCGCTGTCTTGAAGCGCTCCGCGATGTAGGCGAGGTCTATGTCATCGATTCGCAAAGCACTGATGCGACGCCCGAGATCGCCCGTTCCTTCGGCGCCAAAGTGGTGCAGTTTCACTATCAAGGCGGCTGGCCCAAGAAGCGCCAGTGGGCCATGGACACTCTTCCCCTGGAGTGTGACTGGGTCCTTCTGATGGACGCTGACGAAGCTCTCACCCCTGAGCTCGCCGAGGAAATTCGCCAAGCCATCCAGACACCGGGCTGCGATGGCTACTACATCTCGCTACGCATGTATTTCCTGGGCAGGGTTCTCCGTCATGGTGATGCCACGTTCTGGAAACTGTCGCTCTTCCGGCGGGGTAAAGGGCGCTACGAATGCCGTCTCCGGGAGCAGGATTCGTCTATGGCAGACATGGAGGTACACGAACACGTGGTCGTGGACGGCCCCACTCGACGGCTCAACAATCCCCTGATTCATCACAACGTGGAATCGCTCTCCCGCTACATCCAAAAGCACAACGAATACTCGAATTGGGAGGCGCGAGTCTGGGTGGAGAGCGAGCCTAGGGAACAACTTCCGCCGTCGCTTTTCGGAACGCAGGCCCAGCGCCGCCGCTGGCTGAAACAGAAGTTCCTCCGTCTTCCGGGCGCTCCGCTATGGCTCTTTTTGTTCAAGTACGTGTTTCGCCTGGGATTTCTCGACGGCATCCCCGGCCTGATTTACTGCGGCTTCCAGGCCGTGCAGGTATTTCACGTGAAAGCGAAAATTTTCGAACTGCAACAGGCCCGAGGAAAAGAAAGCGGCACGCCCCCGAAACAGAATCCGTCATGAGCAAGCCGCCGGAAAATACCGTTATTGTTTGGCGCGGCGCGGCAGAATACCCCGCGCGCGCGCCGTTCTCTCCTCCCAGGCTCTATCCGGAATGCGATTTTGCCGATGGCGGTTCAGATCCGAACCCTGCTTATGAGGCTGTGCGCAGCTGTTTTCAGATTGCGGGCCTCGATGCAGCGCGCTTCGGCACGTCTGCGTGGAATCCTCTCGAGGAGCTCATTTATCCCGGTGAAACTGTCCTGCTGAAGCCCAACCTGGTTCATCAGCGCCACCCGCGCGATCCTCAGGGCTGGCGCTACGTCATCACGCATGGCAGTGTCGTCCGCGCTGTCGCCGACTACGTCTGGAAAGCGCTCGGCCCAAAGGGCAAGATTATTCTCGCCGACGCGCCGCAGACCGATGCGTCGTTCTCTGAAATGGTTCGCATTCTCGGCCTCGACGTCATCCGTGAGTTTTACGCTTCCCACGGGCTGAACTTCGAAATCATCGATCTGCGGCAGGAAGAATGGACCACGCGCGGCGATGTTGTGGTGAAGCGCACCAGGCTCGCTCCGAATCCCTACGGAGCGGTGGCCTTCGACTTGGGGCAGGCCAGCGAATTCACCGGCCATCCCGGCGCAGGACATTACTATGGTGCGGACTACGACGCCGGTGTCGTCAATCGCCATCACGGCGAAGGACGCCACGAATATCTGATTGCTGGTTGTGCCGTCAAGTGCGATGTCGTGTTCAGTCTGCCCAAATGGAAAACCCACAAAAAGGCAGGCATCACCGCGAGTCTCAAGAACCTGGTCGGAGTCAATGCCGACAAAAACTGGCTGCCGCACCACACCGAGGGTGCACGCGCCCATGGAGGCGACGAGCACCCCAAGCCCGGCTTGAAGCACCGCACCGAGCGTGAGATGGCCGCCATGGTGCGCGGACTGTCCTTGCGCTTGCCGATTGTCGGACCATTGGTACATCGCGTCACACGCGCGTTGGGCAAGCCGGTTTTCGGTGACACCGAGACCACCGTCCGCAGCGGAAATTGGTATGGCAACGACACGGTCTGGCGAATGTGTCTCGACCTGAACAAGATCATCTCCTACGGCAATCCGGACGGCTCGCTACGCGGCCCGCGGCCGGAAAATCGCAAGCGCCACTACGTTCTTGTGGATGGAATTCTCGCCGGCCAGGGACGTGGGCCGCTGAATCCGGATCCGTTGCCCGCAGGAGTGGTCTTGTTCGGCATCCATGCGCCCAGCGTGGATGCTGCCTGCGCATACCTCATGGGATTCGATCCGGACAAAATTCCCATCGTCTCTCGAGCCTTCCAGTGCCGCGATTTTCCCTTGTCCGACCACGCCTGGCGCGATGTCGTCGTGCGTAGCAACGACGCCGCGTGGAACCGGCGACTCCCCGAGATATCAGCCGCTGACACATTCCACTTCGAGCCTCACTTTGGATGGAAAGGGCACATCGAACAACTTCCTCCTCCAGAAATTCCCGTGGCTGTGACGGTCGAGGCAGCGCAACACCCATGAGCGAATCCCTTCTGGTCGAACAAATCTATCCGCGGCTGCCGATCTTTCTCCAGAACGCCGCCTGCTGGTATTACGGGAAGCGAGAGGCGAGCACTCGATTCGGCGTGGCGTTTGAACAACGTCTGCGCGAGTTGATGGATTCGGAGCGATGGAGTGCGGGAGAGATCGAAGCTTACCAGAACGAAAAGCTGCGCTCGCTCATCCGCCATGCTTACGAAACCGTTCCTTACTACCGCGATTGCTGGAAGCGTCTGAAGCTGTCGCCGGAAGACATTCGGCGTCGTGAGGACCTGCTGAAGCTGCCCGTGCTCACGAAGGAAGATGTGCGGCAGAATTTCGACCGGCTCATCTCCGAGCGAGCGCCCGGAAGAGACCTGGTATTTCGCCATACCAGTGGAACGACCGGCAAGGCTCTGCACTTCTACGTCACGAGACCGGCGATCGCCTTCCAGTGGGCAGTGTGGTGGCGGCATCGTATGCGTTTCGGCGTAGAACCTGGAGCCTGGCATGCGAACTTCACCGGCAAAAGGGTTGTTCCCCTCGAGCAGCGCACGCCACCGTATTGGCGTTGGAATCGGCCGCTGCGTCAGGCGGTGCTGACCATGCACCACTTGACACCTTCAAAGATCGCCAGCGTGGTCGAGTTCCTGAACTCGCACCCCTTTGAGTTTTATTCAGGGTATCCGTCCATCATCCACATGCTGGCGGTGCATGCCGGCGACGCTGGACTGGCTCTGAAGTCGCCTCCGCGAGCCGTATTCACGGGCGCGGAAAACATGCTCGATTTCCAGCGCCGCGATATCCAGCAGTTCACCGGCGCCATTCTGACGGATCAGTACGGCTGTTCCGAGGGCTGCGGCAATGCGTCGCAATGTCCGGAATTCGGTTACCATGAGGACTTTGAATTTGGAGTCGTAGAAGGGGTCGAAATCCACCCGGGCTGTTCCACAAGGTCAATTCTGTGCACCGGCTTTGCCAGCGATGCTTTCCCTTTCATTCGTTATGAGGTGGGCGACGCTGGTGTCTGGCCCCCGAACGGAGAGCCGTGCCGGTGCGGCCGCAGTTCCAAACGCCTGCTGCGCATTGATGGACGACAGGACGACTATGTGATCACACCCGAAGGCACGCGCATCATGCGCTTTGACTATGTGTTCAAGGACGCACTCAATGCCAAGGAAGTCCAGATCGTTCAGGAAAAGATGGGCGAAATAACGGTTCGGCTGGTGCGCCGCCCGGCTTACAGCACAAGCGACGAAGTGGAAATTCAAAGGGAAATCCAGCGTTGGATCAGTCCCACTCTAGCCGTTCGGTTTGACTATGTGCAGGGAATTGAGAGGGAACCCAATGGGAAGTTTCGCGCCGTTGTTTCCCGGCTGAAATCGCCATCCCAGGGTGTGACCGACGGGAAGAAGATGCGCTGATTCAAGTTCCCATACCGTGCATGAGTACGAAATCGGTCAGGACCTCCATTGAAACAAATGACACGGACCACGCAAGGCAAGGAAGCTAGTGCATGCTCATCCTAGGCCTCAACATGTTTCATGCCGACGCCTCTGCCGCGATCGTGCTCGACGGCGAAGTAAAATTCGCCGTCGCCGAGGAGCGACTCAACCGGCACAAGCACTTCGGCGGATTTCCCGCACTAGCCGTCAAAGCCTGCCTCGATGCCATCGGAGCGAAAATCTCGGACGTTGACCACGTGGCCGTCGGTCAAGACAGCGACGCGAACCTCGCTAAGAAAGTTCAGTACGCCCTCGCCAACCCAGCAAAGATCCTGAATTTTATTCGCCTGCGCCAACGGAAGGAGGCCATGCGCGATGTACGTTCACTTCTCGCTCAGGCGCTCGATGTCTCTTCTGCTCAACTTCGCTTTCGCGAGCATCATCTCGAGCACCACATCGCTCACATTGCCAGCGCCTACTATTGCTCGCCGTGGGAGAAAGCGGCGGGTTTCAGCTACGACGGCTCCGGCGATTTTGTGTCCACCATGATGGCGCGCTGCGAAGGCGGCGACATCGAGGTTCTCGATCGCGTTTTTCTGCCTCACTCTCTGGGCAGTTTCTACACTATGATCTGCGAGTTCATCGGCTATACGAAGTACGGCGATGAAGGCAAGGTTATGGGCCTTGCGCCTTACGGCGAGGACACGTATTGCGAACGCATCAGCAAGATGGTGACAGCGAAGAACGCCGGCTTTCAGCTCGACCTCAGCTACTTCAAGCCGCTAGGCAGCAATCAGGGCATGCAGATCCTGCCCGACGGAACCGTCCGGCTCGCGCGGCATTTTTCCGATCTTATGGAGAAACTGTTTGGCGAACCGCGTCGCCCCTACAGCGAAATGACTCAGCGCGACATGGACTTGGCCTTTGCCATGCAGCACCGCTTCGAAGAAATTACCTTTCATCTGCTGAACCAACTCCACAGTCGCGTTCCGCTCGACGATCTCGCCCTGGCCGGCGGATGCGCTCTTAACAGCGTGGCCAATGGAAAGATTTTCGACCGCACCCCGTTCCGTCACACCTATATTCAGCCCGCGGCGGGCGACGAAGGCCTGGCCATCGGCGCCGCGCTGCACACGTATCACTCCGCACTCAAGCAGCCGGGTCGGCACGAATTGAAGGACGCGTATCTCGGACCGGAATTCTCCGAGTCGCGGATTAGGTCATCGCTTCAAAGCGCGGGTCTCGAATTTCGCAAGCTGGAGCGCAACGCGCTACTGGAGGCCACGGCAGAGCAGATCGCAGCTGGCAGCGTCGTCGGATGGTTTCAAGGACGAATGGAGTGGGGGCCTCGCGCGCTCGGGAACCGCTCCATCGTCGCGCATCCCGGTTTGCCTAACATGAAGGACGTTCTCAACGCGCGCATCAAGCACCGCGAGTGGTTCCGACCTTTCGCGCCCTCTATCCTCGCCGAATATCAGCACGAGTACTTCGAGCACGACCACCCTTCGCCCTTCATGCTGCACGTGTACAAGATTCGTCCGCAGAAGCGAAAGGGTCTATGCGCGGTGAATCACGTCGACGACACCGGCCGCTTGCAGACGGTGACACGCGAAGAGAATCCCTTATATTACGATCTGATATCGGCCTTCCAGCGCAGGACGGGGCTTCCGGTTATCCTCAACACCAGCTTCAACGAAAATGAACCGATTGTCTGCACGGCGGAAGAGGCGATTGACTGTTTCCGACGCACACGCATGGACGTCCTGGCGATTGGTCCGTTCCTCGTGGTCAAGCCTGGGTTGGAGAACCCTGCAGCCACGGTTTCGTCTTGTGCACAAAAGGGCAGGGAATCGTAGTACTGATCCTTCCACGAATCTTGCTACTCGCCCATGATTTTCACAATCGCACGCTTGTCCCGCTGCCCATCGAACTCGGCGTAGAAAACTCGCTGCCACGGGCCCAAATCGAGTTTGCCCGCGGTGATCGGGACAATGACCTCGTGATGAATTAACAGCGCCTTCAGATGGGAGTCGCCATTATCTTCGCCGGTCTCATGGTGCTTGTAGTCCTTGCGAAATGGCGCCAGATTTTCCAACCACTGATCGATATCCTCGATCAACCCGCTCTCGTTGTCGTTCACATAGATGCCGGCCGTGATGTGCATGGCCGAGACCAGCGCCATTCCTTCGCGCACGCCGCTCTTGCGCACGATCTCTTCCACCTGTGGCGTGATATGCACATAAGCGCGGTGTGTCTTGGTATGAAATCTCAAGTATTCGGTGTGAGTTTTCATTTGAACGCCGATTCGGCGACAGGCACAAAAACCGCCCGCTACTTCCCCATCGCATCGCGAAAGGCCGTCAGATACCTTTCCGGCAGCGTCGTGACCTTCATACTCAAGTCGGTGACGATGTGCGTGGTTTCACCTTCCGCCAGCAGCTTTCTACTGTCAGCTTGCAGCAGTTGGTAGCTGAAAATCACAACCGTTTTACGCACGTTCTTCAGCCACGTGCGCACCACTACCTCCTGATCGTAGTAAACCGGAGCAAAGTAACGGCACTTGGCCTCAGCCACGGCAATGAAGCGTCCCTCTTCGCGTTCCATGTCGCGATAGGAAAATCCCATCTGCCGCATCAGTTCTACGCGCCCCACTTCGAACCAAATCAGATGATTCGAGTGATAGACCACTCCCATCTGGTCGGTTTCGGCATAGCGCACGCGCAGCCGCGTTTCGTTTACAACGTGATGGTTGTCCGAATTCACTTCCCCTTCCACAGCGGCTTGCGCTTCTCCAGGAATGACGAAATGCCTTCCCGGAAATCGGCGGTCGTGCGAATCGACGCATTCTCGCGTAGCGCCGCTTCAATTCGTGTGTCGAGTTCAGCACGCGCATGATCGGTTAGCAATCGCTTGGTTGCCAGCAGGGACATCGGACTGTTCTCCATCAGGAGCGCTGCCAGTTCTCGCGCTCGCTTCATCAAATCTTCCGGAGGAACAATCTCGCTAACCAGCCCCAGGCGCAGCGCCTCTTCTGCGCCGAAGAGCCTTCCCGTCAACAGCAGATCGCGCGCCCGCTTTTCGCCCACCTGCCGCAACAGAAACGCCGAGACAATCGCAGGCACGAACCCGATACGCACTTCAGTGTAGCCAAACTTCGCTTCCGGGACGGCCAGCGTAAAGTCGCACAACAATGCGAGTCCTGTCCCGCCTGCGATCGCAGATCCATTCACCGCAGCAATCGTGACTTTGGGAAACTCATAAAGCGAGCGAAACAGCCGCACCATCGTTCGCGAATCTTCCAGATTCTGCTCGGCAGATCGCCCAAGCAGACTCTTGAGATTCTCCAGGTCTATGCCTGAGCAAAAAGCCTTGCCCGCGCCGGTCAGAATCAGAACGATCGCTTCCGACTTCGCCACTTCGTCCAAGGCGCTCAGTAACTCGTTAATCAGCCCAAAGCTAATGGCGTTGCGTTTGTCTGGACGATTCAGTGTGATGACGGCAATGCCGCCGTCGTAAGCGAGTTGGATCGTGCTGTAAGCCATATATCAAAACCCGGCCACGGATTTCACTGATCCCCACGGATCAAGTCCGGAAGCGTTTGATGCATCCGCGATAATCCGTACGAATCGGCGACAAGGCTAATCCGCCGCGTGCGAATGAGAAAACCTCGCGCTGATACCCGTGGTTGCCTTCAATAACGCATCCAGCGGTTTCAAGCGCGGCAACTCGGCCCCCCGGATGCCGAGGGCCTCGGTAACCTTCTCCGTCGGGATATTGCCAACCAGACCATCTTGCGCAAAGGGACACCCGCCCAGGCCTCCCAGCGCCGAATCGAACCGCCTGCAACCCGCGTCATACGCCGCTAGAATCTTCGCCGCAGCCTGTTCTGGCCGGCTGTGCAGATGCACTCCAATCTCGAGGTAGTCGTACCTCTCCAGCACAGCACGCACGAGATCATTGATCGCGTGAGGTTGTGCCAAACCCACCGTGTCCGCCAGTGAAATCACGTGCAGATCCTCAGCTTCGAGCAAGTCGATGGCATCCAGCACTTCGTTGACGCTCCACGGGTCGCCATAGGGATTGCCGAACGCCATTGAGATGTAGACGGCGACGTTCAATCCGGCATCGTCAGCTCGCTTCTGAACTTTCTCGATCTCATCTAGGGCACCTTCGGGCGACTGGTTCTGATTCTTACGCAAAAACGTTTCCGAAATCGAATAGGGAAACCCCAGCGTCGAAACCGCCTGCGTCTGAATCGCCCGCTGTGCGCCTTTCTCGTTTACCACGATTCCGATGATCTCGACATCATCCGGAGGGTCGAGTTCTTTCTGCACCTCCTCCGAATCCGCCATCTGTGGCACGGCTTTCGGAGATACGAACGAGACCGCGTCAATGTGCTTGAACCCCGCGTTGATCAAGGCTTTCAGATAGTCGGCCTTCAGATCGGCAGGGATTACCCCCTTCAGCCCCTGCCAGGCATCCCGCGGACACTCGATCAATTTGACTGCTTCTTTCATTACAACCTGGCCAGGGTTCTCACGGATTCACACGGATCCAATTTCAGAAGGTTCCTGATTTATCCGTGTCGATCCGCGTAAATCCGTGGCAAAAGAAGTCGACTTACGTTTGCAGCACTCCCACCTTGAACTCCGGTACCTCCGGATTCAGCGCCGCCGCTTCCAGCGCTTCGGTAATCGCGTCCCGCGTCTCGATCGGATCAATGATCTTGTCGATCCACAGCCGGGCTGCGCCATAGCGCGGATCAGTCTGCTCGTCGTAAGTGCGCTTTACCGATTCGTACAGTTCCTTCTTTTCTTCCTCGCTCAGCGTCTTGCCGTCGCGCTCAAGCTGCTTCACCTTGATCTCGACCAGCGTTTCGGCTGCAGAATCGCCACTCATCACTGCGTATCGCGCCGTAGGCCAGGCAAAAACGAACCGCGGGTCATAGGCTTTCCCGCACATTGCATAATGCCCCGCGCCGAACGAGCCTCCCACGATTACCGTAATCTTCGGCACCACGGAATTCGACACCGCATTCACCATCTTCGCGCCGGCTTTGATGATTCCACTCCACTCCGCGTCGCGGCCAACCATGAATCCGTTCACATCGTGGAAGAAAATCAGCGGAATCAGGTTTTGATTGCAGTCCATGATGAAGCGCGCCGCTTTCTCCGCCGACTCGGTGTAGACCACGCCTCCGAATTCGATTCGCTTGTGGCCTTCGTGGTCGATCTGCTGGGCGTGGAGCTTCTGATTGGCGACAATCCCCACCGCAAATCCGCCAATGCGGCCATAACCGCAGATCAGCGTTTTGCCATACTCGGGTTTGTATTCGTCGAAACGGCTGCCATCGAGCACCCGGGCCAGCACTTCCTTCATGTCGTAGGGACGCGTGGGGGACGAATCGTAGATTCCATAAATTTCTTCCGCCGCCAAGGCCGGTTCAATCGGTTTCTTGCGATCCCAGGGAGAGAGCCGCCGGTATCCCCATTTCTCGACAATCGAGCGAATCCGCGCGATGCAAGCCTCATCGTTCGGTTCGCGGAAATCGATGGTGCCGCTGATGGCCGAATGCATGGCTGCGCCGCCCAGTTCTTCGGCCGACACTTTCTGGCCGATCGCCGCCTGCACCAGCGCCGGTCCGGCCAAGAACAATCCGCTGCCATCCGTCATCAGTAGGTGATCGCACATCACGGGCAGATATCCGCCGCCGGCCACGCACATGCCCATGATGGCGGCGATCTGCGGAATGCCCATCGCCGACATCACGGCATTGTTGCGGAACACGCGCCCGAAATCGTCGGTATCTGGAAACACGTCTTCCTGCAGCGGCAGAAACACTCCGGACGAATCCACCAGGTATATCGTTGGAATGCGGTTCTCGATGGCGATGTTCTGCGCCCGAATCACCTTCTTGGTGGTCATCGGGAAGAACGCGCCCGCCTTCACGGTCGCATCGTTGGCAATGACCATCGCCAAGCGCGTGTGAACTCGCGCCATTCCCGTGACCACCCCGGCGGCAGGAGCTCCGCCCCATTCCTCATACATCCTATGCGCTGCATACGCGCCTAATTCAAAGAAAGTGCCGGGATCAATCAGCAGGTCGATACGCTCGCGCGCCGTCCGCCGCCCCTTACCGTGCTGGCTCTCGATCGCTTTAGCCCCGCCGCCCTCGCGGATGGCTTCTTCTTCATTCCGCACCTGCGACATCAAATCGGCCAGAAAACGCATGTTCGCTTCGAAGCGCGCCGAAGTCGGGTCGACCTTCGTGATCAACACGTTCCCAGGTGCAGACGAGTTCGTCACAGGGCTGTCGTTGCGCTCGGCCATAGCGGAAGGGACAAACTGATTACGGTATACCACGCGGGCGGAGCCGTGCAACGCGGGAAGGGAAGTGGCTAATGGTAATTAGAAATGTCGGGAAAAATGTAGGGAAAACGGTCAAGGTAGAGTGACCGACCATCATCCGGACGCAGGCACGCCGGGTTCCCTTACATGCTTGCGAATAAACTGCACAATTTCGTTCATCGCGGTACCCGGCTGAAAGATCGCGGCCACGCCGCTTCTCTTGAGCCCATCAACATCCTGATCCGGGATGATCCCGCCGACCAGCACGATTACATCGTCCATTTTGTTCTGCTTGAGCAGGTCCATCACGCGCGGGACAATGGCGTTGTGCGCCCCGGAAAGAATCGACAGCCCGATCACCTGTACGTCCTCCTGCAGTGCCGCACTCACGATCATCTCGGGCGTCTGCCGCAGCCCGGTATAGATGACTTCCATGCCCGCATCACGCAGCGCGCGCGCAATGACCTTTGCCCCGCGATCATGCCCGTCCAGCCCCGGCTTCGCGACCAACACGCGAATTCTGCTCTCACTCATGACAAGTCATTTAACCACAGAGAACACAGCGGTTCACAGAGGGACGCCAGAATTCCTTGTGTCCTCTGTGGTTGAGGTTTTCCACAGCCGCCGACCGGTCGAATGTTCGGGCGTCACAGCATGTTCCACTCTCGGGTGATAAAAAACGATTCGGAGGACGTTGCCTTGGCGGCGACTGCAACGGGTTCCGTTCCCCGGGTCAACCGAATCACGGGCGCAGTGGTCTCCGCGGCAATGAAAGTCCACTCGCAGCTCGGTCCCGGACTGCTTGAAAGCGCATATGAGGCCTGCCTCGCCCACGAACTCAGCAAGCAGGGATTCGCCGTGGCCCAACAAGTCGCTCTTCCAGTGATCTACGACGGCGAACGAATCGAATTGGGCTACCGCATTGATCTAATTGTCCAGGACATGGTTGTCGTCGAGATCAAGTGTGTGGAAGCCATCAATCCAGTTCATCAGGCCCAACTCCTTTCATACATCCGGCTCAGCGGCCGGAATGTGGGCCTCCTGATCAATTTCCATGTCGCCCACCTCCGCGACGGCATCCAGCGCATGGTGGACGGTCGGGGCTGGGAAAAGTAGCTTCCTCTATGTTCCTCAGTGTCCTCTGTGGTTAAAGGGTTTTCACGTCCAAACTTTTCCACAAATACCAGCAGGCGATGCTGCGGTACGGCGCCCAGGGTCTTGCGATCTTCTCCATGACGTGCGGCTTGGGCAACTTGCGCTTCCGATAATGTTTCTTGATCGCCGCCTGCACGCCGTAGTCGCCCGTCGGCAACACATTCGGGCGCCTCAACGTGAACATCAGGAACATCTGAGCCGTCCACACGCCGATGCCCTTTACCTGCGTCAGGTGCTTGACGACCTCGTTGTCCGGCAACTCCGGCAGCTTGGCAAAATCCAGCAGTCCGTCGCGCGTCTTTGCCGCCAGGTCTTTCAGATATGCCGATTTCTGCTTCGACAAGCCGACGCTGCGGAGTTGCTCATCGCTCAACTTTAGAATTCCGTCGGGCGTCAGCGGTTCGCCGGCCAGCGCTGCGAAGCGCTTGAAGATGGTCACCGCGGCCTTGCCATTCAACTGCTGATAGACAATGGCTTCAGCCAAACTGTGAAATTCCCCAGGGCCGTACTCCATGCGGCACGGTCCGATGCGTTCAATGATGCCGCGCAATACCGGATCTGACTTCTTGAGGTGATTGATCGCCTTTCTCATGGGATATAGATTTACCACAACCGGCCGCCGAAGGCGAATAAAAAACGAATAACGCTGACGGTCGCTCGTTGTTATCGCCGCTTCGTTATAGGATGGTGTCCTGCATTCACACCAAGGCGACGAAGTCACACGAAAATCCTGAGTGCGAGCAGTTCCATCGTGTATCGTTTGAACGGAGTTCTCAAATCATGATTCATAGGCGCGCTCTTGGTGGGGTCCTCCTTGCCAGGCTCTTCCTTTCTCTTCACTGTGCCGCGTTTGCCCAGAACGCCCCTGAGGCCGCAGTCAAGCCGCTCCCGTTCGTCAGCCCCATCTTCGGCGACAACATGGTGCTGCAGCGCGGCAAGGCAAATACCATCTGGGGGTGGTCCGATCCGGGCGACCAGGTCCGCGTCGAGATTGCCGACAAGACCGCCTCCGCCGTTGCCGCGGCCGACCGCCGCTGGCAAGTGCAGATTCAGCCGCCCCGGCCAGGCGGTCCCTACACCGTCAAGATCAGCGGCCGCCAAACCGTAGAACTTCACAACGTGCTCGTAGGCGATGTCTGGCTTTGCGGCGGCCAGTCCAATATGCAGGTGAGTCTGCCCAGGGCACGCGATGGCGAGGAGGAAGTCAAGGCCGCCAATTTTCCCGAAATTCGTTTCTTCACCGTTGCCGCTCACCCTGCCTATCACCATACCGATGTTGTGGAGGGAACCTGGAAAGTGGTCTCGCCCGAGACGGCGGATCGCATCTCAGCGGTTGCGTATTATTTTGCGCGCAAGGTCCAACAAGAAATCCATGTTCCGATCGGTCTGGTTGTGGATGCACTAGGCGGAACTCCAGCCGAGGCGTGGACGAGCGCGGAGGCGCTGCGCCCGCTCAAGGATTTCGATGTTCCATTGGCATACCTCGAAAAACTCGCCGCGGCCGGCGCGCCCGAATATGGAAACTACGTCATGCACTGGTATGACGAGTACGACGTCGGGGTCAAGGGGAACTGGGCTGCCCCGGATCTGGACGATTCGGCGTGGAAGTCCGTTGATATTCCCGGCGGGTTCTCCGAATTGGGTGTGCCCGACGCGCCCGCAGTGGCCTGGTTTCGCCGAGAGATCATTCTGCCGGATACGCTCCCGCCCGGGCACGCTACGTTGTTCCTGGGCTCGATTGAGCGCATGGATACGACGTACATCAACGGCACGGAGGTTGGCGCCAGCGCATGGGTAGAAAACCCACGCGTTTATTTCATCCATGATGGTGTGCTGAAGCCGGGAAGGAACCTCGTCGCTATTCGCGTCTTGAAGACAAAGCCACAGGGAGGATTTCTCAGCAAACCCGAAGATTTGCGCCTGACACTCGGTGACAAGACTAATATTCTGCTGGCGGGCAAATGGAAAGGCCAGCTGAGTCTCGACGCCCGTCCGCCCCATCCCTTGCCCATTGGCTACGAGAATTGGCCGGTGATGCCGTCCGTGCTTTACCAGGGGATGCTCGCGCCCGTCGCACCCCTTTCCATCACAGGTGCGATCTGGTACCAGGGCGAGCAGAACTCAGAACGCGGATTCCAGTACCGCAAAATCCTCCCTGTCATGATTGCGGATTGGCGAAACCTCTTCGGGCAGGGCGATTTCCCGTTCTACATCGTCAGCCTGCCGGAGTTTGGACATCGCAGTGCGACGCCCATCGACGACGCATGGGCGGAAACGCGGGAGTCCCAAGCGCTCACAGCCGCCAGCGTGCCCAACTCCTGCCTGGCAGTCACGATCGACACCGGCGATCCCGACAATATTCATCCCAAAGACAAACGCCCGGTCGGGGAGCGCCTCGCGCTCTGCGCGCTGGCCAAACACTATGGCAAGCATGTGGTTTATTCGGGTCCGACACTGGTTTCGGTCAAACGGCTTCCGGGCTCGATCCGTCTGCGCTTCGCGCACACAAACGGCGGTTTGTTTTTGAAGGGGCCTAAGTTGGAAGAATTCGAAATCGCCGGAGACGACCGCAAATGGTATTGGGCGGATGCGCACATCAAAGGCAATACCGTCGTTGTGTCATCCTCTTCGGTGCCGAATCCGAAAGAGGTCCGTTACGCCTGGCAGTCCAATCCAGCGGCAACCCTGTTCAACGGTGCTGGATTGCCGGCAGCTCCTTTCAGAACCGACACTTGGCCGGGTCTCACCGAGGCCCACAGACCTTATTGAGGGAAATGTTTCATTGCACCAGGAGAGATCATGAACCGGTTCATCCGCATTCTTGTGCTGTGCGCAGCCGTTTACGCTCTGGATTCACAGATTTATGCTGCTGTTCCGGAAAAGCAGTCGGACGGCATCATTGTTTCCGTTCCCAATGGATTCGTGAAAGTTGGTCTACGCGGGGACAACATCGTCCGCGTCGCCTTTGCCAAAGACCGGGCTTTCTTTGAGAGAAAGAGTCTGTCTGTTCTACGGGAACCAAGTGCGTGGTCGATCTGGACGTTGAAGAGCGATTCCCATCAGGCGACAATCACAACTGCCAGGCTAAAGATCCGCGTGGACCTTGCCTCTGGTGCGGTGAGCTTTCTCGACTCGGCGGGCAAGCCAATTCTCTCCGAGAAAACCGGGGGCCGCGGTATTACGCCGGCGGAAGTGCAGGGCGAGCAGACGTTTCATGTCCAGCAGCAATGGGAACCGAACGCTGATGAGTCTCTGTACGGCCTGGGCGAAAACCAGTTAGGTCTTGTCGACATCAAAGGGTACGATCTCGATCTCTGGCAGCACAACGGAACCGATGCCGTTCCATTCCTCACCTCCAGCCGCGGATACGGCATTCTCTGGGACAACACTTCCTTCACGCGGTTCGGCGATCTTCGCCCATTTGAGTCAATTCCGCCGGCGCAGCTCCTGGGCGTCGACGGCAAACCCGGTGGTCTGACTGGCTCCTACTATTCGGGAGCGCATTTCGAAAAGCTGATAGCGCAACGAACCGATCCAAACATCGCCATCAACATCCCCGATCAGACGCCGAACCCAAACCGCATCATTCATCCTGATCTGCCCGATGGCGACATGAGCGTTTGCTGGGAGGGCGAACTCGTGGCGCTGTCAACTGGCGACTATCTCTTCCAGGCGTTTTCGAACAACGGCATCAAGCTCTGGATCGATGGCCAGCTCTATATGAACCACTGGCGGCAAAACTGGCTCCCCTGGAAGGATCTGGCACGTATCCATCTCGAAGCCAACCGCCACTATCATGTGCGCCTGGAGTGGACGAAGGATCAAGGTGGACTGACTGCTATGAATCTTACCTGGAAGACGCCATCGTCCCAGTCCGCTGCTTCACTCTGGTCGGAAGTGGGCGATGGCGTGGATTACTACTTCGTCTACGGTCCGCAGCTGGACCGTGTCATTGCCGGCTACCGCCAGATTACCGGCGTGGCGCCGATGATGCCGATCTGGGCCTTTGGACTGTGGCAAAGCCGCCAACGCTACAAGACCGCCCAGGAGAGCCTGGATGTAATTGACGGATTCCGCTCTCGGGGCATTCCCTTCGACAATATCGTGCAGGATTGGTTCTATTGGAAAGAAGACGAGTGGGGATCACACCAGTTCGATCCCACGCGATTCCCCGATCCTGAAGGATGGATTCGATCCATTCACGACAAGCATGCGCGGCTCATGATTTCCGTGTGGGGAAAGTTCTATCCCGGCACGGCCAATTTTGAGGCGATGCACTCGCGCGGATTCCTTTACGAGCTGAACCTGAAGGAAGGCCTTCACGATTGGATCGGGCATCCCTATACTTTCTATGACGCGTTCAATCCTGACGCGCGAAAACTCTTCTGGTCCCTTGTAAACCGCGAACTTTTTTCCAAGCACGTCGATGCCTGGTGGATGGACGCGACCGAGCCGGATCTCACGCCGACTCCAACTCTCGAGGGCCAGCACACTCACGTGAATCCCACGGCGCTGGGCACGGGCGCGCGTGTGTTGAACGCCTATCCCCTGATGAACAGCGAAGGCGTATACGACGGCCAGCGTGAAGTCGAGCCCAATCAACGCGTGTTCATCCTGACGCGGTCGGCCTTTACCGGCCAGCAACGCTACGCCGCGGCCACCTGGTCGGGAGACACTTCTTCGACCTGGACTGCCCTGCGGGCGCAGATTCCCGCCGGTCTCAGTTTTTCGATCTCCGGGATTCCGTATTGGACAATGGACGTAGGCGGCTTCTCCGTCCCTGCGCGTTTCTCAACCGAAAACCCCAAGCCCGAAGATGTGGAAGAATGGCGCGAATTAAACGCGCGCTGGTTTGAGTTCGGAACCTTCGCGCCCTTGCTCCGGGTTCACGGCGAGTTTCCGAATCGCGAGATGTGGTTCCTCGGAGATGAATCCAGCCCCGCTTATGAAGCCCAGCTCAAGTTCGACCGCCTGCGCTACGCTCTTCTGCCATACATTTACTCTTTAGCCGGAGCTGTAACTCATGACGGCGGCACGATGATGCGTCCGCTGGTGCTGGATTTTCCATCTGATGCGAAGGCGCGTGAAATCAGCGATGAATACATGTTTGGCCCGGCGCTTCTGGTCAGTCCAGTAACCGCGTACAAGGCTCGCAGCCGGGCGGTTTATCTGCCAGCAGGCAATTGGTACGACTTCTGGACCGGCTCTCTTGCGGGCGATGGAAGCGGCAGCGCAAGCGGCCGCACAATCGATGCCCCAGCCGCTTACGATTCGATCCCGATCTACGCACGCGCCGGATCGATCATTCCTTTTGGTCCATCGATCCAGTACACAACTGAGAAAAAGTTAGACCCGACCACACTGTTCGTCTATGACGGTGCCGATGGCGCCTTCACGCTGTATGAAGACGACGGGCTTACCTACAATTACGAGAAGGGAATGTTCGCGCGGATTCCGATTCATTGGGATAACGCTTCAAAGACCCTCACTATCGGCAAGCATGAGGGAACGTTCCCAGAAATGCTCGCTGAGCGGACTTTCGCAATTGTGCTCGTCTCGAAAACCAAGCCGGTCGAATTCTCACTTACTCCCAAGGCCGATCACACCGTGCATTACACGGGAGAAAAAGTCGTCATAAAACTCGATTAAGGAAAACGCGATGTTTCCTGGACGTTTGGTGCGCATTTCTCTTGCCGTCATAGTTTGTTTCTTCTGGCGTGTTGTCGTTGCGCAAGATCATGCCGCCTCCAAACCCTACACCTGGAAAAACGTGCAGATTGTGGGCGGCGGATTTGTTGACGGCATCATCTTTCATCCGAAAGAAAAAGGCCTGCGTTATGCCCGCACTGATATTGGCGGCGCTTACCGATGGAATGATAACGACAAACGCTGGGAACCTCTTCTCGATTGGGTTCCATACTCTGACCTGAACTGGATGGGCGTGGAAAGCATCGCTGTAGATCCATCCGATCCGGATCGCGTCTATCTAGCGTGCGGCACCTACACAAATGCGAACGCTCCCAATGGCGCGATCCTGCGCTCTCACGATCGCGGACGAACCTTCGAGCACACGAATGTGCCCTTCAAGTTCGGCGCCAATGAGACCGGACGCGGCAACGGCGAGCGCCTGGCCGTGGACCCGAACAACGGAAGCATGCTCTACCTCGGTACTCGCGAGGCCGGGTTGTGGGCCAGCAGCGACGCGGCAGCTACATGGCGCCGCGTCGAGAGTTTTCCCGACGTGACCGAACCGCCCGATACTACAACCGAAGGCAACGAGTGGGTGCGCGCCCAACAGCGCGGGGCTGGAATTGTTTTTGTCATCTTTGACCCTGCCAGCGGCTCCAGAGGCGGGGGCAGTTCGACCATTTACGTCGGTGTATCCCTGCTCGGCAGGCAGAACCTGTTCCGCAGCGTCGATGCCGGCAAGAGTTGGCAGCCCGTTCCCGGTCAGCCCGTCCAGTACCGTCCGCATCGCGCGGCGCTGGCTTCGGACGGGAGTCTCTACATTGCCTACGGCACGCTTCCGGGACCATGGCGCATGTCCGATGGCGCGGTTTGGAAGTTCAGTACAACGACCGGACAGTGGACCGACGTCACTCCCGAAAAGCCCGAAGCCGGTGCGAAAGGATTCGGATATGTCGGCGTTTCGGTGGATGCGCGCAATCCGCAAGTGATCATCGCCAGCACGTTTGACCGATGGCACAGCGGGCGCGGCAACGACGACATATTCCGCTCAACCGACAGCGGCAAGACCTGGAGGCCGGTTTTCGGTGGAGGCGGCACGCTCGATGCGTCGCTCGCTCCCTACGTCGCCGATACGCCGCTTCATTGGATGTTCGACATCGAGATTGATCCTTTCGACTCCGATCACGCGATCTTCACAACTGGCTATGGAGGCTGGGAGACCTTCGATTTGACGGACATGGATCGCCTGCGGCCCACTAAATGGAGCGTGATGAGCCGAGGCATCGAGGAAGCCGTCGCTCTGGATCTTTTCAGTCCGCCCGCTGGCGCTCCTCTGATTTCTGCGATCGGCGATTACGGCGGCTTCGTGCACTGGAGTCTCGACGAGCCGGCCCCGGAACACAGCTCGCAGCCGCCGCTGTTCGGCAACACCAATGGGATTGCCTGCGCCGAGAACAAGCCGGGGGTGATCGTGCGCGTCGGGCGGGCTTCCATTCACCATCCCGGCAAGAACATTGGCTACTCGCTCGATGGTGGCAAGACGTGGCAGCCCACCGCGTCTATGCCGCAGCCAGACAGCGCTCTCGGACATATCGCCGTCTCAGCAGACGGTGCTACATGGGTATGGGCGCCAGAACGCAGTCCCGTTTATCTCACTCGCGATCGTGGCGCAAGCTGGACCGCGGCGCAAGGCATTCCCGCGAACACACGTGTCATCGCTGATCGCAGGAATCCGCAAAAGTTCTACGGGCTAGATCTTTTTTCCGGAAAACTATTTGTGAGTGCCGACGGCGGGGCTACCTTCTCCACCCAGCCGTTCACGCTGCCGGGAGGACTGCCAAGAGCCGCCCGCGAATTCGGCGAGCGTGGCGACGATCGTGGTGGGCAAGATCGAATCTATTCCACACCGGGCCGGGAAAGAGATTTGTGGATTGCGTCTTTTGACGGACTCTTCCACTCAACTGACGGGAGCACGTTCGTCGGTTTGGCGAATGTGCAGCAGATTCACGCCTTCGGATTCGGAAAAGCTGCTCCCGGCGCGGATTTCCCGGCACTGTACTTGGTCGGCACAGTTGACGGCACCCGCGGCATCTTCCGATCGGACAATATCGCCCGAAGTTGGGTGCGAATCAATGACGTTCAGCATCAGTGGGGTCTCATCCTGCACGTCACCGGGGATCCGAAACTGTATGGCCGCGTATACGTTGGCACCCACGGACGTGGAGTCGTTTATGGCGATCCGATGAAACCCTAGAAGCCATCTCACAAATCGGTCTTGAAAGGGCGCGGCTTTCAGCCGCGCCGCTCAGCGCCCCCAAAAAATGCGGGCTTTAGCCCCTGAGGGACAGCCCGGCGCGATCACTGTGCTGCGGCGACTCCCCCATTCGCTTGCTCGGCCTCCGACGTCCCAAATTGCTCCGCTCACTCAGGCGCAAACCGGTCTCGGGATTTGCGGCTATTCCCAGTTTGTAGTAGCTTCGCTTTTTCCACTTGCTGCCAGATTTGTTCACATTGCGCGTGCAGGAACGCAAGGGTTAGACAAGGCATTGGAGGAGCAAGGTGCTACAAGACCGAAAACGCTTCATCATAAAGATCGCACTGATTGGAGTGGCTGGTGTGGCGCTGAGCGTGGCGGCTCAAGCATCCGAATCCGATTTCAAACTCACGTACGATAAGCCAGCCACAAAATGGACCGAGGCTTTGCCGGTTGGCAACGGCCGCATCGGCGCCATGGTGTTCGGCGGAATCGAAGATGAGCGTCTGCAGATCAACGAGAGCACTCTCTGGGGAGGAGGTCCGCACGACTACACCAACCCCGAGGCGTACGCACATCTCGATGAGATTCGTCAGCTGATTTTCGCCGGCAAAGTGGACGAGGCCGAAAAGCTCTCGCAGGATCTGATGGGCAAGCCCAGGCTTCTCATGCCCTATCAGCCTTTCTGCGACGTGCGCCTGCATTTCCCGGGACACGGTCAGGCAATAGAGTATCGTCGGCAACTCCATTTGGACGACGCCATCACAGAAACAGCTTATAAGGTGGGCTCGGTGACCTTCCGGCGCGAGGTATTCGTTTCCTACCCGGACCAGGTTCTCGTAGTTCGAATCACGGCCAGCCAGCCCGGTCAGCTCACGTTCAGCGTTGGGATGGATTCTCCCCAAACTGGAACCCACATCGAGAGCACGGCAGACGATACTCTGCGACTGACCGGTCAAATCCAGCCGCGCCAGAATCCGCCCTTCTCCTGGACTGGCTCCTGGGATCAGCCGGGCATGCTCTTCGCCGCGGTATTGAAGGTATTGACCGAGGGCGGTTCCCTCCGCAATGCGGAAGGCCGTTTGGAGATTTCCGGCGCAAACTCGGTCACCATCCTGTTCAGCAATGCGACCAGCTTCAAAAATTACCGCGACATCGGCGGCGATGCTATGGCCGCCGCCCAAGGCTATCTCGAGCGCGCCTCGAAACAGTCCTATGAATCGTTGCGGCAGCGGCATGTGGACGATTTCCGCCAATTGTTTTCGCGAGTTCAGTTGCGCCTTGGCGAGGACAACTCCACCGAGAGCACCGACTTGCGCATCAAGGGTTTCGGTGAGAGCGACGATCCCAGTTTGCTCGCCCTTTATTTCGAATTCGGGCGCTATCTTTTGATCTCTTGTTCCCGCCCGGGAGGTCAACCTGCCAACCTGCAGGGAATTTGGAACGAGGACTTGCTTCCAGCCTGGAGCAGCAAGATGACCACGAACATCAACCTGGAGATGAATTACTGGCAAGCCGATGCCAGCGATCTCTGGGAGATGGAAGAGCCGTTGTGGAGCTTGATCCGGGATTTGCGCGTGACCGGCGGCGACACCGCGCGCGTGGACTACCACAGCAAGGGATGGGTTCTGCACCACAACACTGACCTCTGGCGAGCGACCACACCGGTGGATGGTCCTTGGGGAATCTGGCCAACCGGAGGCGTATGGCTCGCCAACCAGATGTGGGATCACTACGAATTCAGCGGCGATCGCGAGTTTCTGCAGCGCGAAGCGTATCCCGCAATGAAGGAAGCTGCGGAGTTCGCGCTCGGCATTCTGGTAGAAGCGCCGGCCGGAACGCCCTTCGCCGGGCGGCTGGTCACGAATCCATCTACATCGCCCGAAAACCGTTATCTTCTGGATGGAAAGCCTCATTCATTGACCTACGCGCCCACGATGGACATTGAGCTGATTCGAGAGCTCTTCGAAAATTGCCGGCGTGCTGCCGGAATCTTGGCCACAGACGCTGATTTCCGGTCCGAACTGGATAAGGCTGAAAAGCGCCTGCCAGCGCTGCAAATTGGCAAGCGTGGCCAACTCCAGGAATGGATTGAGGATTATGGCGAAACCGAGCCGCAGCATCGGCACGTGTCGCATCTGTGGTCTCTTTACCCCGGACATGACATCAGTCTGAAGACCACGCCCGAACTGGCGGCGGCAGTAAAGAAGAGCCTCGAACTGCGCGGGGATGGCGGAACCGGATGGTCAACCGTGTGGCGTGTGGCTCTTTGGGCGCGGCTGCGAAACCCGGAGCACGCTTACAACAATCTGAAAATCCTGATCACAACCAGCACGTTGCCCGACATGTTCGATCTCTGCCCGCCCTTTCAGATCGACGGCAACCTGGGCGGCCCGGCCGCGATCGCTGAGATGCTGGTGCAGAGCACTTCGGATGAAATCAGCGTGCTGCCTGCCCTGCCGCAGCAATGGCCGAGCGGAAGCCTGAAAGGACTGCGCGTGCGGGGCGGCGGCAAGGTGGACATTACATGGAAAGACGGCCGCCTGACTGAACTCCGGCTGCAGTCAGATCACGCGATGAAATACCGCGTAAGCTATGGCGATCAGTCAGCCGAGGTTCAGATTCAACCGGGCAAGTCCATCGTGATGGACGGCGCTCTTCACAGAATTGGTGAATAGTGCCGGTTTTGGCCATGCTGTTTCGATAACGTGTTTCGAGAAAGGACGTCGATGATCACTACGAAATCGTTTTGTGTAACGACGCTGGCGACAGTTGTTGCTTTCGGGTCATGGCTTGCGGCACAAGTGCAGACCGAGGTACCTCCCGTCGTTCCCGGCGCGAAGCCCGTGCAGGTGGAGCAAATCAAGGTCCACGGGGCAGCCCTGGAAGGCAATCTGGAAGGAGATGCGGTCGATCGCGACGTCTTCGTGTTTTTGCCACCCAGCTACGCGAAGGACAAACATCGCCGCTACCCCGTCGTATATGCCTTGCACGGCTATTCCATCGGCGCTGAGCAGTGGACCCACGAAATCCACGTGCCGCAGACCATCGAAGGCGCTTTCGGCCTGGGCGCGAAAGAAATGATCGTCGTGCTGCCCGATTCGAAGACAGTGCACAACGGTTCTATGTATTCGAGTTCGGTCACGACCGGGGATTTCGAGCGGTTCATTGCGCACGATCTCGTCGCATACATCGACGCTCATTACAGAACTATTCCCGATCGCGCCAGCCGCGGTCTGGTTGGTCACTCGATGGGAGGCTACGGCGCCGCGCGCATCGGCATGAAGCACCCTGATGTGTTCGGCAGCTTATACATCATGAGTCCGTGCTGCTTGTCGCCTCGACCGGTCGGACCCGCAAACCCGGAAATGGACAAAGCCCTGGAGGCGGTGAAGACGCCCGAAGATTCGGCCAAGTTGCCCTTTTTCCCTCGCGCCCAGCTTGCCACAGCGGCGGCGTGGTCGCCCGATCCGAAGAATCCCCCGCTTTATCTGGACCTGCCAACCAAGAACGGCGAGTCGCAGCCCGATGTCCTCGCGAAATGGACGGCCAATGCGCCGCTGGCGTTTATCGACCAATACATCGACAACCTGCGCCAATATCGCGCCATCTCGCTCGATGTCGGCGACCAGGATGGCTTAAAGACAGATACCGGCAAGCTGCACGATGATCTGGACAAATATGGAATCGTGAACAGCTTCGAAGTTTTTTCGGGGACTCACACCAGCAAGGTGGCCGATCGTTTTCAGAATCATGTGCTGACGTTCTTCAGCCAGAATCTCTGCTTTCAGGCGGGTTGCCGATAGGCAAGGAAGCTGGCCCTTTGCGATTCGCCCTTGTTAGATACAAGCCATCTCACAAATCGGTTTTGAAAGGGCGCGGATTCAGCCGCGCCGCTCAGGTCGACGGATAAATGCGGGCTTTAGCCCCTGAGGCTTGGCCGGAACAACAAATCACTGGATGCGCCAGCGGCGAAGCTACTTGCCGACCGGTTTCCAATCGAAGCGAATGCCCTCCGGCCCGGTTGGTTCCGGGCCGGGGCTGTCGGCCCGCAGAGCGCCGTTGCTGAAGTCCACTCGCAGATAGCGATTCGTCTCGAGCGACATGAGCGTGAGTTCTCCGGTGAACGTCTCAATCCACTGGAATGTTTCGGCGGTCCCTGGCTCTCCGTGCGCAAGTGAGACGGCTCCATCGGTTCCTACCGAGAGAAACCCATCTCTGCCGAGCAACGCAACTCGCCCCAGTTTCTGATCCACAACTGTGAATGCAGCGGCGTCATGCTGCAGCACGAGCACCACGTCGCCGGACTCGGCGATTCCGAGTGCCGGCTCATGGCCATGCGTCGTGAGCCTAATCTGCTGCCCGTATGGAATGGGTCGAGTCAAGGCGTGGGGATTGGGTTCCTTCACGTCAATCGAGTCGAAATCTGCAGAGCCGGCTTCGCCTTCTCCCCGATGGAAGCTGAACAACGCATACCGCACACCCTGGAATGTCCAGCCGATGAAGAGCATCCGGAAAGGTTCGCCGATGTTGTGGAACTCCTTGCCATCAATGCTGTAGCTGAATTGTGCCAGCTGGCTCGTGTATTCGCAGTCGGCACGCAACCACATTCTCGATACGCCGAGCGGGACGCGCTGGTCGCGCATAGTCTGGCCATCGTGTTGAACCAGAGTGGCGCCCGTGCCGCCCTTTTCCACGCCGATCCAGGCATCGGGTTGAATGAGCAAGGCAAAGCCGGCGACGTCGCCGGCCTTCATGCCCGTCGTTTCCATGACAGCCGTTGGGATCGAGTGTGGACCAACCGCGCGCTGCGTCAGTGTATTCCGCGCGTCCCAAAGACTTTTGGCAGGCAGAGCATGCAGGCGCAAAAAGCCGGGCCGCTCAGTGAGTGACCACTTGCCATCCACCGGGACGTGGTTCCATTGCCAAACAGGCTGGAGCTGCGGTTTGGAAAAGTCATCGCTGCGTACATAGGGCGCGTGCGGAGCGGCCGTAGCGTCGGTATTCGGTTTGACCCAAATGCGCGGAGTTCTGCCGAAATTGCCGGGAAGTCCAAAGTACGGCCAGCCATCCTGCCAGGTAATAGGAGAAAGCGCGCTCACGCGGCCCACCGCGTTCTCCTCTCCCATCGTTATGCCCCACCACTCGCCCGTCGGAGTATCGACGATGCCCCCCTGGTGCAGCGCCATCCGCCCGATGGCGGAGGGATCTGGAGGCGACACCTGATACGGCGGCGTCGTGGTCAGCGCAGGGCGGAATGTGCTCAAGCGCCAGCCCAGTACTTGCCCGAACTGCTCGCCGCGGTTGATGCTCTGGTTGACTTCCCACGGTCCGGCGAGGCGGTCGGCGCGCGCCACCGGCAGCCGCATGATGTCCATATACCAGGCGCTCGTCAGAAAGTATTTGCCCTTGATCTTATAAAGGTGGAGTCCTTCTCCCATGCCCTGATCTTTCGTGATCAACAGTCGTTCGCTCCCTTGCACGATATCCGTCAAGTCAGAATCGAGCTCCGCAATGTGAATGTCCTGATATCCCCAAACCACATAGACCTTGCCGTCATCGTCGAAGAGCACGGAAAGGTCATGAAAGCTCCGCTTCATGGGAGTGCGGGTCCACGGCCCGTGCGGACTCTGGGAACGGAACATCTGCGTGGTCTTGCCGTTCACGTTGGCGAAGATGTAGAACGTGCCGTCGTGATAGCGAAAGCTGGGCGCCCAGATGCCTTGCCCGTACACATCCTTCCCGTCTTCCAATCGGTACTCGGGGCCGAGATCCAGCTTGTCGAGCGCATACGACTCGAACTCCCAATTCACCAGATCACGGGAGTGCAGCACCGCCAAGCCCGCCATCGCATGCATGGACGATCCCACCAGGTAGAAGTCGGAGCCGACGCGGATCACGTCAGGGTCGGCAAACTCCTCGTAGAACAACGGGTTCGAGTAAGTGCCGTTTCCGTTGTCGGCAGTCCACGTCTGGGCCGAAGCTTTCTTACAAATGGGGCAGAAGAAGAATAGGAAAGAGAAAAACACACAGAGATAACTTCTCGCATGAAACCTATGCATAGAGAACTCGCTAAAATTCCCGGAGCCGGGAGCTTTCCTCGTCGAGATTTTGTTGTTCCGCGCTCGCGCTCGGAACGTCCTGGAGAAGTGGATAGGCGCCGGCAAGCCTAGCCCCGTTTCTGAGGGCTTTGCATTTCCCAGTAAATCGAGTAACGCTCATCGCGTACTTGATACATCGGCATCAATTCGTACTTGGCGCTTTCTCCGGCTGCCTTGAAACGCAGCTCCGGCTTGGATTCGATCTGAACCCATTCCTCCGTCTTCGCGTCCGACGCCGCAGCGGCTTTTGGCAATGGATCCGCCGCAGGAATGTTATCCGGCGCTGTGGCCCCGGTGTGAATCACCCGGGTCCCTTTTGCTGGGCCGGCTCCCAAATCCGCGGCTAGAACGAGCGGTCCGTACAAAACGGCTCTAATGGAGTCATCTCCGGGCAGTGACTCCTGCCTTAATTCCATGGGAAGACTGACGCTGATCGAATCACCGTCCTGCCAGACTCTTCGAATCGCCAGATAAGACCCCGGATCAGCAACGGCTTCGAGCGCCCGCCCATTGACTTTGACTTCCGCAGCTTGCGTCGCCCAGCCCGGAATGCGGACGTGAATCGTCCGCGCAATCGCACGCGATGACCTTAGCTTGAGCGTCGTGCCTTGCTCGCTCGGGAATTGCGTTGCCTGCTCGACCGTCAGGCCTTCTTCTTTCCAATCGAGAGTCGATGCCAGAAACTGGTTGACGTACAGGTCGCTGCCGCGATGGAAGAAAATCGTGTCGGCAAACTTGGCAAATTCCTCCGCCCCCGTGCCGGTGCAGCACCAGAATGATTCTTCCGGCGAGTTATAGACGCGCCAGTATCCGGTGGCCAGCGGGAAGAAGTACTGCTTCAAACCCTGTGCATTCTGCGTTCCCAGTCTGCAGTTGAACAGCGCGCGTTCATACTCGTCCATCCAGCGTGCATCCGCCGTCCAGCCGAACACGAGCCGCTCCAGCTTCATCAGGTTGTAAGCAACGCAACATTCCGCGTTCTTCCAGCCCAACGTCCCCTGCAGTTGTCCCGGAGGCGTCCTCCAATGTTCATCGAGACTGGTGTTCCCGATGGCGTAGTTTCGCGCGGTCAGCACTTCCTCGAGGAAGTATTCGGCAATCTCCCGGTATCGGCGATCGCCCGTGACTTCGTACATGCGGGCAGCGCCAATCATCTTCGGAACATTGGTGTTCGCATGCAGGCCCTGCAGTTCGTCGCGGCGCTCGGCCAATGGATCGAGAATGCTGGGCTGCTCGAACACGTGCGCGGTGTCGATGTATCGGTCTTTCTTCGTCAGCGCCGCCAGGTTTACCAGGACTTCGTTCATTCCCCCGTACTCGGTGCGCAGCATGCGCTGCCGTTGTTCCGTGCTGATTCCCCAAAAGTAATCTCCCACCCACTGCGCCATGCCCTCGGCAATTTGCAGCGCGTCGCTGTTGCCGGTAAGCACATACATGTCGACAAGCCCCGCCATGATCTTGTGGTAGGTGTAAAAAGGCGCCCAGACTGGTATCCCGCGCACCAGGTGCTCGAACAGGTCAGTGGGGTAGGCGCTCAGATATCCGTTGCCATTTTTCTTCTGGCACTCTGCCAGCCCGGCGACAACCTGATCGCCCCGGCTCTTGAGGTCTATGTTTCCAGAGGTGGCCGAAGCCTGCGCCACGGCGGACAAGAAATGCCCGCCCACGAAATGGCCCCGCAATTCGCAGGTGGGATCTTCCCAACCCTTATAAGGCGTCGCGCTCGACGTGATGCCCGCCGTGACCCGAAATGAATGCAGAAGCCGATCGACGGCGAGTGAGTCGAGGTAGCGCGCATTGATCTCTTCCTGCTCCCGGAAAATGCCGGGCGCGAGCCGAATCGAGCTAAGCGGGAATGGAGTGAGCCTTTCGGGCGAATGTTCTGTCGTCTCCGCATACGATATTCGTGGGAATGCTACGGTGCTGACCAGCGATAGACCGGCGGCAGCACCACTTGTCTTAAGGAAGTTGCGACGCGAAAGATTGGCCATCGAAAGCTCACCTCCTCCGGAGCGCTTTACAAAGCGTGTTGCAAAATGTGCCGAGTAAGCCTGCTTAATAACACGGAGGCAAGGCGATGTACAGCAGGTGGATCTGTTCGGCCACTATCTCTACTATGAGTGCTGAGTGGCAGGACGTCCTTGCCCAAATGCGCCTTTGCTCCGCTCCGCGCATACGTTCAATATCAGTCGAGTCCCAATATCAGTCGAGTCTGCAGAGTCTGGGCCAGGTCAATCCGTAGAGAGCGATGAACACAAAACAAACCAGCGGCACTACAAAGCCGACGCGCATCGAATTGAGATCCGCGATGTGGCCCATGAACGGCGCCGCAATTGCACCCCCGACGATGGACATAACAATGAGCGACGATCCCAGCTTGGTGTATTCTCCTAGACCGCGGATGCCCAGCGCAAAAATCGTCGGGAATCCCACGGACATGAAGAAGAACGTGGCGAACATTGCATAGAGTCCCGTTTTGCCGCCGCCCATGGTTGCTGCGACGAGAGCCACGTTGATGACCGAGTATGCCGTCAGCACGCGCTCCGGTTTGAACTGGCTGATCACCGCGCTGCCGCACATGCGTCCGACCATGAACAAAACGAAACCGATGCCCCCCAGCCATTTGGCGGCCTGCAGCCGAGTCACTCCCGGATCATTTTCAAGAATGTAGTTGACGCAGAAGCTGAAAATGCCGGTTTGCGCCGCGACGTAGAGAAACTGTGCCGCAATGCCCAGGGTGAAATGCTTGCGCCTGAACATATCCCAGTTCCTTGAAACCAACAGGAACGCCCCCACGTAGGCGAGCACCAGCAGGCCGTATTTGGTTGGCTGAAACAAGGCCTGGTTCATGCCAAGCAGGATCCATATCAGTCGCAAAATCGGGGCGATAAAAAAATACAGCACAGCGGAAACCGCGCCCAAAACAATTGCGATCCCCGCCAGTTGAACGCCCGACGGTTTGGGCCGGTCCTTCTCGGTCCCCAGCTTATGGCTCTCATCCACTGCGTGCAAATCGGGAACCCGCGACATGGCGAAAATGACGAGCAGCAAAGCCACAAACATGCCGATCCCCATGTAAGGGGTGGATAGACCGGCGTGGGCATTGCTTCCTTCACCGCCGGAAAAAACAAAGTGCCCGCCCACAATCGGGCCGAGTATCCAGCCCACCCCGTTGATCGTCTGGGCAATATTGATGCGGGTGGGGCCGCGCTCGGGCGCTCCCAGAACCGTCGCGTAAGGATTCGCAATCGTTTCCAGACAGGTCATGCCGGCGGCAATGACGAACAGGCCCAATAGGAACGCCCAGTACGTGCCGATGTTGGTGGCCGGAATGAACCAGAACGCGCCGGTGGCAATCAACGACAGACCCACGAGAATGCCGCCTTTGTAGCCGATTTTCTTGGCAATCAGACCGGCGGGGATGGCCATCAGGAAATAAGCCAGATAGTTGGCCGCCTGGACCAGACCCGACTGTTCTTTATTGATCCGCAGCGTGTCCTGAAAATGCTTGTTCAGGATATCGATCATGCCGTTGCAGAAGCCCCATAGCAGGAACAGCGAGGTGATCAGTACAAAGGTCAGAGCGAAGTTCCTGCCGTCTGCGGTGCGAAACAAGCCGCCGCTATTCACGCCGGGACCTGAGGAAGTTGTGGATTCGGGTATGTAAGTGTTCGGCATATTGAGGTTGATTCTTATGAAACTCCCAGATTTCAGTGGTCAAACGCGTGTTTCCAAATCGCCCGCAAGAATACCGCAGTAGCGCATGAGATAGCTACGCGCTCTCCACAATGATGTTCGCGTACTGAATGGTATCGCCTGTACGAATCAGACCGATGGCGTGCGGCACCCGCAATTTGAACTGCACATGCGGCTCGTACTTCACTGGAACCCCATGCAAGGCCTGGGCAAATGCCGCTCGGGTTTTTGCGCTGTTGCCCTTGAGAAACTCCCGCGCCATCCACGCTCTGCCAATGACAAAATTGGCCCGTATGGCGCCGAGAACCTGCAGCACAGTGGGCACATCATCTACTAGAGAAATATCCACCGTCTCGATTTGAGGCCAGAAGGGAAAGCCGCGGTCGGCAATCACCAGCGTGTTCGTGTGGCGCACCCGGCTGATGAGAGAGTTAATCTGCGGATTCAATATTCCATTCTTGATCATTACAAAACCTCGCGAACTCAAAAGCCGCGTAAGTCGGTGCTCGTTCGTTCCGGTAAACCCGGCGCCGGCGCCCGCTTCAGCACAAGATATTCGATCCCCAGTTCCGCGCAGTAGTCGCGCTTGCCGCCCACATCGCCATCTTCGTTCACGGCATACATATCAGGCTGCAACTTGCGGATTTCCGGATCAGCGTCCAGCCAGCCGTCGCCACTCGAAATCAACCCTTGTTTTACATACTTGATGGCGCCGACTGCATAACGGCGTTCATCCTGTGACAGGAGCGGATGCCCTTTGCCCTTGAGCAGCCGGATGTTCGCATCGTGACCCACGACCACGTACAGGTCGCCATAGCCGCTCACCTCTTCGAAGAAGCGCACATGGCCGGAATGAAGCCAGTCGTAACAGCCGGTGACGACGACCTTCTTTTTCTCCGGGGCGGATGGCAGCAGCATCGCTTCTGGAAAGCCCTTGAAATTCTCCTCTGAAAAGTAGTGATAGACGATCTTATTCTCCCGGGCATATCTCTCTCGCGCAGGATTCGCCGTGGGCTGGTAGTCTGCCCAAACATCGCCCCACAGATTTCTTGGCAGGGAATCCCACGGAATGGATACATCTGCCTCCATCACCTTGCTGACGTAGCGCACGGCGCTAAGGAAGTAGGATCTTTCCGCGAGCGAAAACTTCGGCGGTTTGCCGCTAACTTTTTCCAAAACAACGTCCGGCCAAACCAATACCGTGAGTTCGCCCAGCTTGCCGGCCTCTTCTAGAAAACGAATATCGCGCGATTTGATGTCGTCGAACCCTCCGCTAGCCACGACTTGTGAAGGCGGCATGGTCAATTGTGGATCGTGTTGGCGGCGCGAACGTTAACTTCAAACGCGCCAGGAACGGGCGTTTCAGAAACAACCATCAGATATCCGCCGCCGCAGCCCGAGAACATCGCGCCCGGAAAACGGCGTTGGTAGATCCTCAATATCGCCTTCAGGTCAATCTTGATCAAGGGATGAGCTATGACGTGCGGCAACAGCTTTTCCCAGCACAGCATCGTCTCGTTGAGCGACGCGCCCAGCGCCTCCGCGTCCATCTTCCTGATTGCTTCGAAGCAATCCATGCCGCTCCGCCCCAAGCGCGCGATCCATCTGGGTTCCAGTTGCTTTACCCCGAGCGGGTTGTAGCCTTGTGGTCGCGGCTCGATGGGCAAAAGGTGCAACACCTTCTCGAGCCAGCGAGTATGCCTTCGGGATGTGAGCGACTCAATGTGCGTCGGAAAGACGCCGCCGTTCGCCTCGTAATCGTAGTCCAGCCGGTTCACGCCGGGATAGATCAGGCCGATCATGTCCTGCGAGCCGCTGGGCTCGTCTTTGCCTTTGTTCTCGGCTTCGTATAGCTCGTGCGCTAGTTCGTCCAGCGGACGCCTAGGCAACTTGCCTCTCCACAGACGATGAGCGATCGCCCGCGTGCCGCTGGCAAGGCCGGAACGATCCATCGGCCGGAAATTCGGCTCGATCTGAACCACAACCATTGCCCCCGGCGGGTGCGGATTCAAGCGCGAGACAAATGGCTGGTCAATCCACCCGCCAGCCAGCTGCAGACGGTTGGGAATGGAACCGAACGCCGTTCCCAACGACAAGGAACCTTTCATGTTTGTTAGCCGATGCCTACGTGCACGCCCGCTTTACGCCGCTCGTATTGATCCTTGATCCATCGGTACGTGATCGCCAGCCCATGATCCAATGGCGTACGCGGTTCCCACCCCAGGACTTTCTTAATGAAGGTGTTATCTGAATTGCGGCCCGCCACTCCTCGTGGCGCCTTGAGATCATACGTGCGCTTCAGTTTCTTGCCCGCGATCTTCTCGATCTTGCTAACCAGCGTGTTGATCGTCACCAGTTCGCTGGAACCGAGGTTGATGGGCGTCGCGATCAACTCCTCGCAATGCGCGATCTTATCGATGCCTTCGACGCAGTCGTCAACGTACATGAAGCTGCGCGTCTGCTTGCCGTCACCCCAGATGCTGATTTGAAAGTCTTTCTTATCGATCGCCTCAATCATCTTGCGGCACAGCGCTGCCGGAGCTTTCTCCCGTCCGCCATCCCAGGTGCCGTGTGGTCCATACACATTGTGGAAGCGGGCGATGAACGTCTTCATGCCGCGCTCACACCAGTATTCCTGGCAGACCATTTCAGAAAACAATTTCTCCCAGCCGTAGCCGCGTTCGGCCATCGCCGGATAGGCATCGGATTCCTTTAAGGCGCGAACGTCCGGGTCGCTCTGCAGCAACGTGTTGTAGGCGCAGGCGGAACTCGAGAAGAAATAGCGCTGTGCGCCTGCCCGGTATGCGGCTTCGGCCATGTGCGTGTTAATCAGCACAGAGCGCAGACATTCGATCCGGAAGTGTTCGATGAAGCCCATCCCGCCCATATCCGCCGCCAGGTTATAAACCTCTTTCGCACCCTCGCAGACGCGCCGGCAATTGTCCTCGGCGCTCACATCGAGACAAAGATTTTCCACTCCGGGAACATGTAAGTACCAGTCGTATAAGGGCTTCTTATCCACTGCGCGAATATTGAGAAATCCCTTTTTCTTGAAAGAGAGGACGAGATTACCGGCGATGAAACCGCCAGCGCCCGTGACGACGATCAGGTCATTCTTCTTCATTGGCAAATCCTTCTCCAACAACCGCTCCTTGTCTTGCTTTGGCTGCAGTTATACGCATTCTGCCTTAGCTAAGCCCTCTTCAGGCAGCAGAAAATATCATACGATATCGTTAAAGTTAACGTTGTCAGTTTTCTTACCTCCCGGAGTATACTGCCGTTTATGAGCACGCGGATGAAGGATATTGCGCGAGAGCTTGGAGTATCGGTGGTTACGGTCTCCAAAGTCCTGCGCAATCATCCCGATGTCGGAGAACGGACCCGCGAACGAGTTCTGGCACGCGTCAAGGAACTGGATTACCGTCCGAACCTTGCTGCACGCGGTCTCGTGACCGGACGAACCTACTTGATCGGGTTGATTGTTCCCGGCCTTCTCCATCCTTTTTTTGCCGACATCGCAAAATCCATCTCTGACATCCTTCGGGAACAGGGCTATTACTTAATCATTTCTTCCTCCGAAGAAGATCCCGATCTGGAAGAGCAGGAGATTAATCAGCTTCTGGCTCGCCGTCTCGACACCCTGATCATAGCCTCATGTCGGTCGACGGTTGAGATCTTTTTCCGGATTGAGAGGCAAAATACGCCCTATGTGTTGGTCGATAGGAGTTTCCAGGGACTTTCCGCCAACTTCGTGGGTGTTGACGATGTAGCGGTGGGAATGCTTGCAACCCAGCACCTAATCGACATGGGATGCAAAACGATTGCTCACATTCGCGGGCCGGAAACCAGCCCCGGTGTCGGCCGGTTGGAAGGATACCAGCGAAAACTAGCCCAAGTCGGGCTAAAGATCGTTGATGATTACATCATTGCGGAGCGTAAGGGAGACGTCGAAGCGAGACAGCACGGTGCAGAAGCCATGAAGCGACTATTAAGCCTTAGGCCGAGGCCCGATGGGGTCTTTTGCTTCAACGATCCGCTGGCCATGGGCGCTATGAATTACGCGCTGGATAGGGGATTACGGATACCAGAGGACATAGCGGTCATTGGTTGCGGGAATCTCCACTACGACGATGCGCTGCGCGTTCCGCTTTCCAGCATCGATCAGCACAGCCGGCGCATTGGGGAGGAAGCAGCGCGTGTTGCGCTCGAAATCCTCAACTCGAAGGTCGCGCCCAAGCCCGAGACCGTCGTGCTGCAGCCAGAGTTAATCATGCGCGCATCCACCATGCGACGTGAAGGTCGACACGCGCCTCCGGGAGTGAAGGTCCGACCCTAGCAGGGGAATCAATTTGGGGGCGGTGCCCCTGTGCAAGGCTTCGCCGTTCACTTTCATTGGTCCGCTAATTGCTTCCTTCACTCGACCTAGGCTTCCATCAGCTTCTTGCGCCTTCCTCAGCCGTGGCGAAATCGCCGTTGTCTCTCGTATCACCAATTGCGGCTCAAACAGGATTTGGCTCCTGGCATTCTCCCCGTGGCCTTCACCTCTTGGAGAGATGATGCGGCGCAAAACCGTCTGTGCAGCGGCTTTGCCCATTTCGTGAAGTGGTTGTTTCACCGTGCTGAGGCCACGCACTTGATAGCTGGCGCTCTCAATGTCGTCAAAGCCCAGGACTGAGACATCTTCGGGTACGCGCAGGCCGAACTCGTGCAGGGCTCGAATCGCTCCCATGGCGGAAATATCGTTAAACGCAAACAATGCCGTAAAGGTCTCGCCGGAAACCAACAGCTCCTGCGTGGCCTTATAACCGAGATGATGCGAGGGCGAGTTCTCCCTAATCTGGGCAACCAGTTTCGGCGAGATCGCCAAACCGATCTTCTCCGCGAATCTCACGATTGCGTTCCAGCGGACCCCCGCATCCGGCACGAAGTCCTGTCCCCGGATAAAGGCGATTCTCTCGTGCCCCAGATCAGTGAGGTGCTTTAAGGCAAGTTCCGCAGCCCGCTCATGATCGAGCACGATGCGCGTGACACCCTTCACGTTATTGTGGCTGGAAACGGTCGCGACCGGAACCGGAAGACTGCGGCGCCAGTCCGTGCACACCACGATCAGGCCGTCCACCGACCGGTTGAGCAGGAGCTGGGAGCACTCCTCCACCAGATCAGGCCGGAATCTGTGGCTGGCGACAAAGTAGAGGTAGCCGTCCTGCAACAGCTCGTCCTCAATTCCGCGCAGTACGGCGGCGTTGTAACCTTCGCTGATCTCCGAAACCATCACGCCGATGGTGAAACTGCGCCGCGCGCGCAGACAGCGCGCGAAAAAGTTGGGCCGGTAGTCAAACTTGCGTGCGGCTTCCAGAATCTGTTCTCTGGTTTCGGGCGCAATCGTATCCGCTACGGACGACCCGTTCATGACCAGGGAAACCGTAGCCGGCGCCAGTCCTAGATGATCAGCTAGCTCCTTTAAACCCAGAGGTTGCCCGGTCTTCTTTGTCCTTCTGCTGCCGTTCCTTGCAGCTTTGCGTCTTGCCATCCCAGCGCAGTGTCGCACAAAAACAAGGCGCGGGCAACAACGAGAGTGCGTGTCTCATGTTGAGAATTACGCTTCTAAATCGTTATAGATTCGATTTAGCAATTTTTTTTCTTCTTGACAACGGTCTAAGACTCCCAATAAAAGCAATTCTCGTAAGGCTTGCGATCCGTACATTCTTGGTAAGCGGTGTATTTTGACCAAACAGCGAGCCGCACGCATAGCTATTACGGTCGTAAAGAGCCCGACCCATGCGGGCGGCTGGCTCGGATCCGGCGGGCGCATCAATCGCCCTGTCGAGATGCAATCAGAATACCCCTGTACCGATTTTTCAACGTAGACACACGTCGCTCGTGAGTCGTAGCCATCTCGGAGGATGCAATGAAAAATCTCTCGCCCCAGTATGCCGGGAGGTCTGTCGGAAGAGGCCGTAGCCAACGGCATCTTGCGATCGGCTATCTCCTTACCTTTTTCTTCATAGCATTGTTCGCCACGTCCGCGTTTGCTCAAGAAGCGACCATTGTGGGCACCGTAACCGACCCTACGGGTCTCTTGGTAGCCAATGCGGCCGTTAAGATCACCAACACTGACACCGGAATCGTCACCAACCTCGCCACAAACACCGACGGCCAATTCGTAGCTCCCGACCTGCACATCGGCCACTACATCGTGCGCGCGGAAGCAAAAGGCTTCAAATCCGGTGAGCGCAAGGACATTGTGCTGCAGGTCGGCGATCGTCAACGCGTAGATTTCAAGCTAGAAGTTGGAAGCCAGAGCGAGACGGTCACGGTGGAAGCCAACGCCGTTACGGTGCAGACCGAGACCGGCGAAGTCAGCGGCGTCGTTACTGGCCAGCAAATCACAGAGCTGGCTACCAACGGCCGCGGCATTTACAACCTTGAGGCGCTCCAGCCTGGCGCTTCCAGCATTCAGGGGGATTTCACTGTTCCGACCTCATCGACCGGCGATTTCAACGTAAGTTTCAATGGCCAGCGCGAGGTCCACAATCTATGGCTCATCGATGGCGGCGAGGCCGCGGATCGCGGAGGTGGCGGCGGCTCGATTGTTCTGCCCTCAGAGGATGCCATCGCCGAATTCCGCACCATGACCTCCAACTACAGCGCGGAGTACGGCCTTTCCTCGGCCGGCACCGTCAGCATGGTCATCAAGTCGGGCACCAGCAAGTTTCATGGGACGGCCTTTTATTTTGGCCGCAACGATGATTTTGATGCCCGCTATTATTTCTTCCCCGCGCCCGCTCCAGTTGTCGAATTGCGCCTCCATGACTTTGGCTTCAACATCGGCGGACCGGTAGCGTTCCATGAGAGCGGGAACCACAAGACATTCTTCTTCTACAACATGGAATGGCGCCGCTACGTCGCGGGCGGGACGTTTAACCAAACGATGCCACTAACCAGCTTGTATCCCGATGCTAATGGCGCCGGAACCGGAGTTGAGCTGCCGGCCACGATTGCCGACGGCAGCGCGCTTAATGTGGTAGCTCCGGCCAACATCGCAAGCCTGGATACCGGCTGCTCAGCAGCGGTCCAAGCCAACCTTGTTGCAGGCAAGCCGTTCCCCGACAATACGATTCCCGACTGTGCGATTAATCCCAACGCCACGGCTCTGCTAGGCGCGGGAATCTTCCTCAAGCCGAACAACGGCTGGCAGTTTCAAGGCGGCGCTAATCAACACGTCTGGGCTAAGGAAGAGATCGCCCGAATCGACCATCAGTTTTCGGACAAGTTCTCCATCTTCGGCCACTGGATTTCCGACCAATCCATCCAGTCTTATGGCACCGTGTTGTGGAGCGGCGACAATGACCCAGCCGTGGGCAACACCTACGGCAATCCCTCGTACAGCATGGTGGTGCATGCAACCAACCAGATCCACCCCAACCTGCTCAACGAAATTGCCTTCGCCTACGACGGTAATCGCATTCACATCCTGCCCACAGGGGTCTTTACGGCGCCCTCGGGTTTCACCTTCAACAAGATCTTCAGCGGAACCAATGTTGACAACCGCATCCCTGATATCCAGTTGGGTGGGAGCACGGGCACCCACTACCAAGTGAATTGGCTGCCTTGGAACAACAGCGCGGATGATTATCAGGTCCGCGATGATCTCTCCTGGGTAAGGGGAACGCATCAACTGAAGATGGGATTCGCCTGGGCGATCTACAAGAAGGTGCAAGACTACTTCGCCGAAACCCAGGGTGGGTACAACTTTAACGGCTCAGCCACGACTCCTGCGGGATGTGTGGCCGTGGCGAAGACAACGGCTTGCGGATTCGACTTCGCCGACTTCGTCCTCGGCGACGCATCCAACTACAACGAGAACGCCTACAAGGGCTCGGGCCACTGGAACGCCATTTCTCCGGATGCCTACTTCCAGGACAACTGGCGCGCCACTCATCGGCTCACCTTGAACCTGGGAATCCGCTGGGACGGCATTCCGCACACCTACGAGGCCAACAGCCAGCAGGCGAACTTCTATCCCAACCAATATAACTTCAGCGAACTGCCTACGTGGGCAGCTGGCTCAGGTGACGGCCAGATTGCCTCCACTAGCGCGGGTCTGGGTCCCGGCCCAGCCTCGATCCCGGCACTGGCGACCTCTACCTTCTACCTGAACGGAATGGGCACGGGAGGCCAGAGTGGCAATCCCAAAGGCCTTGCTAATGCTGCCTGGTGGAACTTCGGGCCGCGCGTCGGTTTTTCCTATGACCTGACCGGCAGTGGCAAAACCGTGATTCGCGGTGGCTATGGCCTCATGTACGAGCGCATTCAGGGCAACGACATGTACGACGGCGCCACCAATCCCCCGTATGGGTACGCGTTGGGAACAACCAACGTTCTCTTGTCCAATCCTGGCACCTTCCAGAACGGTGCAAAGGTCACTGCTCCAATCGTGCCAGCCGGCGTGACGGGCATTAGCTTGTACTATCCCCCGCCACGGGTTTCGCAGTTCAGCGGCGGTGTCCAGCAAGCCATCGGAAGCAGGGCGGTGCTGTCTATGTCCTATGTCGGTACTCTGGACAGGCACTTGAGCTACTTCCAGGAGGTCGACCTGCCTCCGCAAGGGGACTTGGCCGGATTCCAGAACGGGACAAACCCCGTTCCGTACAACGGAGATATTCTCTACCAAGGCTACAACTCCATCAGGCTGGCTTATGACGGCGCCAACTCTCACTACAATTCGCTGCAAGCGGAACTGCATGGGCAAGTCACTCGCGACTTGACTTTGCAGGCGGCGTACACCTTGTCCAAGTCTGTCGACCCCAGCCAAGGCGGTGCCAACGGTTGGGATCTGGACAACGTAGAAAATCCCTACCTGGGTTGGAAGAATGACGTCGGGCCGTCGAACTTTGACCGCCGAAACATCGCCTTCTTCAACTTTGTGTACAACATCCCGTTCCTCAAGAATAATTCCAACCATCTCTTGAAGACGGTCGTTGGAGGTTGGGAGCTGTCGGGCATCGTTACGATGGAGTCCGGGGCGCCTTACAATCTGGGCGTGTCCGGAGGAAACGTTTCCAGCGTTTTCCCGGGCGGCGACGCCGGCAACCGGCCGGATCTGACCGGGTCTGTCTCCTACCCTAAGACCAAAGTAGGCACTAGCGGCCTGCAGTGGATCGACCCAACGGTATTCTCGGCTCCGGCAGCGGGGCAATGGGGAAATCTTGGATTCGACGCCGTAAACGGACCTGGCCGCGATGTCTGGAACCTGTCGCTGTTCAAGAAGTTTGTCATTAGCTCAGAACGCGGCTCCGAGTTCCAGTTCCGGGCCGAGAGCTTCAACACCTGGAACCACACCCAGTTCGGAGGGTCGGGCCAGAACGGCAACTTTAGCACCGGCGTTACGTCCAGCAATTTCGGGCAAATCACCGGAACGTTTGATCCACGAGTCTTCCAGCTTGGCGCGAAGCTGATCTTCTAGATTTTTCTAGAGGTCAGTTTCTGCCAACAACTTTCCCCGCTCGCATCCAACCGGATGCGGCGGGGATTTTCGTCTTCGCCCTCCCTCATTCTTTTCGCAGACTGTCCTTTTCCTGAGGGCGAACCTGGCGAAAACTCAGCCGGTTCTGGTTCTTCAAAAAGACGCTGTTTTCAAAGGTCACGACCAACGAAAATAATGGCTTTGCCTATTCTCGTCGCCTGGAACTCCGGCGATTGGAGCGCTCGTTCACTTCGGCCCCGTGGTAGATTTTGGATATGCGCGCCGAGATTGAAGAGGCTGTAGAGCTGCTGCAACGTGGAGACGATGCCAGCATCGAACAGGCGCTGAAATTACTGCAAAATGCCGTCTTTTCGTTCAGCATGCGCGTTTGCGGACAGCGCGAGGACGCCGAAGACACGATGCAGGAAGTTCTGCTGAAATCGGTTCCCCAATTGCCCAAATTCAACAGTGCTAGGGCACTCCTGGTGTGGCTATACAAGGTAGCGAAGAATCGCTGCTTGATGAGTCGCCGCAGGAGTAAGTTCGCTCCCGCGCATGAGCTATCGCTGGAAGAGCTGATGCCAGATCGCAGCGAACTGGAGCAACTCGCCGGCGATGGCAGAGTCAATCCGGAAGCATTCGCCATTCGCAGTGAACAGGCATCTCGCCTGCGCGAGGCCGTGCAAAAGCTGCCTCCGCAGTATCGCATTGTTCTCGTGCTTCGCGACATGGAAGGACTCGGGGACGATGAGGTGGCAGAAATCACCGGTGTTCGCGCGGGAACCGTGCGCGTGCGGCTGCACCGAGCCCGCTTGTTCGTCAGAAAAGAGTTGATGCAGACATGGATGGCAGGAAGCGGGAAGAGAGTTCGCACACAGAGACATGCGGTTGAGGAAAGCCGGCCCGCACGTTGCAAGGCCATTTTCGCAGAGCTGTCGGATTACCTCGACGAACAACTGGACGATTCTCTTTGCGAAGAATTAGAGCATCATATGACTGGCTGCAGACCTTGCCAGGCTTTTGTGGCAACTCTGGAAGCCACTATCGAGCAATGTCGAAGGTCGGCGGGGGACTGCCCGCCGCCCGAGGCCATCAAGCTGCGGGAGGAATTAATGCAGAAATATCAGCAAGTTAACGCGGTGCTCCGCCCGAATTCCTAGAAGTGCAGTCGCCTCGAAACGACCCCAGAAGATTTCTTGTAACAAATTCCGACTTTCTGCATTTATTCGTGTTCCTCGTCGATGAATTTTGCAGGAGGCACTCATGATTGCAGCGCAAGTCGAGCTTACGCAGGCTCTTAGGCAGCAACGTCAGTTTGTGGCCCGCACTGGAAGTGGCCACAATCTGATCCTAGATGATGCGGCTGGCGGAACCGGCCCCAAACCCATTGAGCTGGTTGCCGTCGGTTTGGCCGGATGTACTGCCTTCGACGTCATCACGGTACTACGTCAGAAGTACCATCAGAAAGTCACTGGGTATCAGGTGCGCGTTGAGGCCGATCAGGCCGAGCGGCCGCCGCAAGTCTTCACCACGGTTCGAATCCATCACCTCGTCACCGGTATTGCGATCGACGAAGCAGCACTCGTGGAAGCCATCCTGTCGGAAGACAAATACTGCTCGGTGGGTGCGATGGTGCAAAAGACGGCCACATTTCAGAGGACGCACGAAATCATTGAAGACGCTACTTCTTGGCTACATGCGGAGTCGGCGGGAGTCGAGCGTTGAGCCTTACTCGCCCCCTCGCCTTTGCAGCCGGCGGCACGATGCTTGTTGCCACAGCCTTGGCGCAGAATTCCCCTGCTCCTCTGAGCCTGCACGATGCAGCAAGCATCGCCGTAGGAAAAAACCCTCTCCGCAAGGCGGCTCTTGCGGATACGAAAGCAGCCTCGGCTGGAGTGAGTGAAGCACAGTCATTCCTTATGCCGCATGTGACTTTTTCGGAGCAAGCGACGCGCGGCAATGATCCTGTGTATGTGTTTGGAAGCAAGCTTCGCCAGCAGCGCTTCACAACCGATGACTTCGCACTCAACAAGCTGAACACTCCTTTGCCATATGGCAATTTTGCTACGCACTTTGGAGGAACGTGGAATCTGTTCGACTCATTTGCTTCGTGGCACGGAATCAATCGCGCCAAGGAAATGAACATCGCTGCCAATCGTCAACTGGAACGCACCGATCAGGAGATCCTCTTTCGGGTCGTGCAGTCTTACTACGGAGTTCTTCTGGCCACGAAACAGTTGGAGGTAGCCGAGCAATCCCAGAAAACGGCGAAATCGATCATGGACCGCAGCCAGGTTCGTTTCGACGCTGGATTCGTGGTCGAATCCGACCTGCTCAGCTCCAAGGTTCGTCTGGCCAGTCGCGAGCAAGAACTGATTCGCGCGCGAAACAACCTGCAGTTGGCCCGAGCCCAACTCAACACCGCGATGGGGGTATTGGTCGACACGCCTTATCAGCCTGCAGATGCACTCACGGAGCGAAATCTGACAGTGAATTCGCTGCCGGACTCGGAGCAAAAGGCTCTTACGACTCGTCCCGATCTCAAGCGAATCGAAGCGCAGCAATCAGCCCAGGAACTCAGTGTTGCGATTGCCAAGTCATCGTTCGGTCCACGACTGAACGGCTTTGCTGGTTGGGAAATGGACAATCCCACCTTCCTTGCCGGAGGCGGTGGCAACAACTGGCTGGGAGGAATTGAACTACAGATCGATCTCTTCCAAGGTGGAGCGAAACGAGCTGCATTGTCGCGCGAACGCGCCAATGCGGAAAAGATCGCGGCTTTAAAGCAGGCCGCGAACGATGCAGTGCGCCTGGAGGTCCGTCAGGCTTACTACGATCAGGACGCGAGCCGGCAACAAGTGGAAGTAGCACGGACGGCAATAGCGCAAGCGCGAGAAAGCCTGCGGATAGATCAGGATCGTTACGACGGCGGCCTGCTCACCATCACCGATCTTCTAGGCGCGGAGGAAGCTGCGCGACGTGCGCAGGCCGATTACTGGCAAGCGGTCTACCAGTTTCACATCAGCTACGCCAACCTGGAGTTGGCCTGCGGAACTTTGAGTCTACAGTCCCCGGGGATTATGCCATGAATCTCACTCTTCCAGGAAAACCGAAAAGGTCACCCTTCGCCTTGGGAAGCGCAACATTGGCTTCGATCGGGCTGAGTCTTATGTCTGCTGGCTGCTCCGGCGAACAGCAACGCGTCAGCGCGGCGCCGGAGACGATGAGCAATCTCTCAGTCGTGTCAGCCAGGACGGCGAACATTCCTGATGTGTTCGAGGCGGTAGGGACGCTCCGGGCAGCCGAGACAACTCAGCTCGCCGCACAGATGATGGGCACTATCGTTGAGGTCCATGTGCGCGAAGGCGACCACGTGCAGCGCGGGCAGGTGCTGGCCGTCATCGACGATGCACAACCGCACGCTGCGCTCGACCGCGCCACGGCTGCCGATCTCGCTGCTCAACAAGAAATTTCCACTTCTGAGTCCGACTTCACACTCGCCGAAGCGACCTTCAAACGCTATCAGACCCTGTATGACAGAAAAGTCCGTTAGCCCGCAGGAGTTCGATGAGATCAAAGCCCGCTATCAAGCTGCTCAAGCTCGTCGAGAAATGGCCCGCGCAGGACAGGCTCAGGCCAAAGCTACACTGCAGCAAGCTCGTACGACTCTCGGCTACACGCATATTGTGGCGCCATTCGATGGTCTGGTGACTGAAAAGAAAGTTGACGTAGGAACGCTAGCCAGTCCCGGAATGCCGCTCTTTACCGTCGAAAATCTGCGCCACTACCGGTTGGAGGCTACGGTGAACGAGACCGACCTGCGGTACGTGCGCCAGGGAGAGCAGGTGCCAGTCCCGATCGATGCCTTAGGGGATCCAGAACTCAAGGGAAAAGTCATCGAAATCGTTCCTGCGGCGGACCCTGCAAGTCGCAGTTTCCTTGTGAAAGTCGAGCTGCCCTCTGATCCAGCGCTGCGATCCGGTCTGTTCGGTCGAGCCCAATTCACGCGGGGAGAACGGACGGCACTGCTTATCCCGCTCCGAGCGATCGTCGACCGGGGTCAACTACAAGGCATTTACGTGCTGGATCAAAACCGAATCGCCGGGTTGCGGTACATCACTCTGGGCAAACTGTCGGCGCAGCAGGTGGAGGTACTGGCAGGCCTGCAGGCGGGGGAGATGCTGATCGATGATCCGGGCAGCCGCGAACTAAGCGGCAAGAAGATCGAGTTTCGTTAGGAGCGAGGAATGAGCGCTGACAATAACAGGTCAGAATTGGAAAGCGGCGCGTACTCCGGTCTTCGTCTGGCGGGACAAGTCGCCCATGCTTTCATTGACTCGAAACTGACACCCCTCGTGATTGTGGCCGCTCTGCTGCTCGGGGCTTTCGCCATTCTGCAGACGCCGCGCGAAGAGGAACCACAGATCGTCGTTCCCGTGCTGGATGTCTTTGTGCAGATGCCGGGAGCCTCTGCGCAAGAGGTTGCTCAACGGGTCAGCTTACCGATGGAGAAGTTGCTGTGCGAAGTTCCGGGGGTCGAATACATCTATTCGATCAGTCATCCAGGCATGAGCATGGTGATAGTGCGCTTCTACGTCGGAACCAGAGAAGAAGACGCGATCATTCAGACGTACAGCAAGCTTTACTCCAATTTTGACCGCATTTCCCCCGGCGTTTCGCAGCCGCTAATCAAGGTTCGTTCCATCGATAACGTCCCGATCATGGCGCTCACGCTGTGGGGGCAGAACTACGACTCCTACCAGCTGCGCCGTGTTGCCGGCGAGTTGGAAGACTCTCTGAAAAAGTTGGACGACATTTCTGAGACCACCATTATTGGCGGCCAACCGCGACAGGTGCGGGTCGTCCTGGAGACGCAGCGTCTTGCTGCCTATGGACTCACGCCCGGTGCTGTGGTCGGCCAGTTGCAGGGAGCGAATACACGCGGGCAAGCTGGCAGCTTTGCCCGCGACAATCACGAGTTCCAAGTAGAGGCGGGCCTTTTCTTCACGCGGGCAGAGGACTTGAAGCAGGTTGTCATAGGAGTGCATGCCGGGCGACCGGTGTATCTGCGCGACGTCGCCGAAAGCATCCAGGATGGCCCTGGCGAGCCCGAGAACTATGTTCTTTTCGCGAATTCCAAGGGTACCAGTGGTCAGGCAGCGAATCCCGAATATCCGGCGGTGACCATCACTCTGGCTAAGCGTAAGGGCACGAATGCCAGCATCATTGCTGAGAGCGTCTTGCAAAAAGTGAATGACCTCCGGGGTTACATGCTGCCCCAGGACCTAAACGTCACCGTCACGCGAAATTACGGCGAGACGGCAAAGGACAAATCCGATGAACTCCTCAAGCATCTCTTCATCGCAACGCTCTCCGTAACGCTTCTGATTGCCCTGGCCCTGGGTTGGCGCGAGTCAGGTGTGGTTTTGCTGGCTGTGCCCGTCACCTTGGCTCTGACGTTAACGATTTTCTATCTCTTCGGATATACGCTGAATCGGGTGACGCTCTTTGCACTGATCTTTTCCATCGGCATCCTCGTTGACGATGCCATCGTGGTGGTCGAGAACATTGTCCGGCATTTCCGCTTGCCCGGCAGTCGTGGACGCTCGCTCGTCGATGTCGCCGTCGAAGGGTCGACGAGGTTGGCAACCCCACAATCCTAGCGACTTTCGCAGTGATCGCAGCGATTCTTCCTATGGCTTTTGTGCGCGGGCTCATGGGGCCCTACATGCGCCCGATTCCAGTCGGTGCCTCGGCAGCAATGGTGTTTTCTCTGATCGTCGCGTTTGTGGTGTCGCCTTGGGCAGCACTCCGGCTCTTGCGCCATTACGCTGGCAACAACAGGCACGAACATCACGAAGCAGAAGGATGGACCACGTGCTTCTACCGCAAGGTAATGAATCCGTTGGTCCTCAATGCCAACCGCCGGTGGCTGTTTCTCGGTGGCGTGCTCGTTCTCTTACTCGCTGCGGTAGCGTTCGTGCCTTTGAAGTGGGTTCGCGTGAAAATGCTACCTTTCGATAACAAGAGCGAGTTCCAGGTCATCATCGACATGCCCGACGGAACGCCTTTGGAGCAAACCACTCGTGTCGCGCAAACCTTGGGCCAATATCTGGCGCAGCAACCCGAGGTCACGAATTGCCAGATTTACTCTGGCACATCGGGCCCATACAACTTCAACGGCCTGGTACGACATTACTTTCTGCGACGTCAGCCAAACCAAGCCGACATACAGGTCAATCTGCTCTCGCGCCACGATCGCAAAGCGCAGAGCCACGAAATCGCCCGACGTTTGCGTCCCGAACTAGTGAAGCTCGCCGCACCATTCGGGGCCCGCATCAAGGTAGCAGAGGTTCCACCTGGACCTCCTGTCCTCGAGACGCTGGTCGCGGAAGTCTATGGGCCCGACTACAAGGGGCAGATTCAGCTGGCCTCACAAATCAAGCAGGTCTTCCAGCAGACACCGGGCGTGGTGGACGTTGACTGGTACGTAGAAGACCCGCAAACCAAGTATGACCTCAAGGTGGATCTCGACAAGGCAGCGCTGCACGCTATCTCGGCAGCAGACGTGACTCGCACCTTGCGGATCGGCCTTGGCGCCGCTGATGCAGGTCTTCTGCACATTCCGCAGTCCCGCGAAGACATACCCATTCGCGTGCGCTTGTCGCGTGCCGACCGTTCCAGCATTCAGGATCTCGAGAGCCTTAAACTACCGACCCCCTCCGGCAGCCAGATTGCATTGCAGGAAGTAACCAGCCTGAACCAGGCAACGATTGATACCAGCGTGTACCGCAAGAATCTGCAGCCGGTCGTCTACGTGACTGGCGACATCGCCGGGGAAGAGGAAAGCCCGGTCTACGCCATCGGCAAGATGAGTGACGCCATCGACAAGCTGAAACCCCCGGACGGCTACACGGTCAAACAGTACAAAGGCACCGCTATGCCCGAACGGACCGACCGCTACTCGATGAAGTGGGACGGTGAGTGGCACATCACGGTTGAAGTATTCCGCGATCTTGGATTGGCCTTTGCAGCCGTGCTCGTTCTCATCTATGTGTTGGTCGTCGGTTGGTTCCGCTCGTTCCTTACGCCGCTGGTCATCATGGCGCCTATTCCTTTGACACTGGTTGGAATCCTGCCTGCGCATGCCATGATGGGCGCCTTCTTCACCGCCACTTCGATGATCGGGTTCATTGCCGGCGCCGGCATAATCGTGCGCAATTCCATCATTCTCGTGGACTTCATCGAATTGCGCCGCTCTCAAGGTATGTCGCTGGAGGAAGCCGTCGTAGATGCTGGTGCAGTTCGATTCCGCCCCATGCTCTTGACCGCCGCTGCGGTTGTCGTCGGAGCGAGCGTCATCCTTTTTGACCCAATCTTTCAGGGGCTGGCGCTCTCGCTCATGGCCGGTGAAGTTGCATCCACTCTGCTGTCCCGCATGGCCGTGCCGGTTCTTTATTACATCTCGCAGAAGCGAAAAGAACCACCGCCGCTGCATCCTCACTCGCCGGAAAACATTACCGAGTGTGAGGTGCCGCAGTGTGAAGTAACGCAATGAATTCCCTTAAAGGAGAAAAACAATGAGGGTTGAACGCACGCTACGCTTGATCGCCGGGCTCTTTGTTCTGGTTTCGTTGGCTCTTGGCCATTGGGTTAACGAATACTGGTATCTCTTCACCGCTTTCGTGGGACTCAACTTGTTCCAGTCGGGCTTCACGAACTGGTGCCCCATGATGACCTTCCTGCGCAAACTAGGCGTAGGCAGCAAGGAAACGTTGAAGCATGCCTGAATGGTTTCGGCTGGTTGGATACGTAGTCTTACTCGATGGCTCCTACCGAAGTTGCGAGTTCCCACCCGAAGGAGAGCCGGATGCCCGGAGGTTCGGCGCGCTAAGGACCAATGCGCCGGAGTGACCGACGAAGGTCGCCGGACACGTGCCCACTGAATTCGCGTGGCGTGATTACAAGTAGTCCGTACTCACGAACGCCATTATCCTCCTTCGGAGCCTGACTGCAGATCAGTAGGGAATAAGCGACGCGCGGCCGCCCACTCATGGCTATTGCGATAGATCGATATTCAAATATGATACTAATGCAATAGCAGCGGCAAACATGGCGGCGATTACGATTGCCAGAAGTATCCCTTGAAGCGTTGACAGCGGCAATCGTTTCTTTTTTCGCGTACTTAGACTCATTTCAACCTGCAGCCGGAAGAAGTCCCGCCAAGTCAACCGAAAGCCTGTTTCAGGGTTGCACTCCGATTTCGAAGTTGAGTGTCGAGAGGGTCAGACGGTACTGGTATTGAGCATTTACATAGCCGATTGCTGCATCGGTCTGCTGCAACTGTGCCTGGCTGAGTTCCACAATCGACCCAAGCCCTAGCTGGTATCGGCTCTGCGCGAGGCTGAGACTCAGATCAGCTTCTTTGGCAAGTTCGGCGCTGACCCCCACTCGTTGGAATGCAGTATTTGCGGCCAACCAGGCGGTGCGAACGTCACGTGCAATTCGGTCGCGGAGATCCCGTGTGTTCTCAGTTGCCGCTTCAGCGCGGTATTTCGCCTCCGAGGCCTCGGCAGTGAACAAGAATCCATTAAAGATTGGGATGCTCATGTTGACGCCAACGGCTCCATACCAGCTCGAAATGAAGTAATTGGGAAAGCATCCGCCGAAGCAGTCCGGGCGCACAGGTGTGCCGCCGGCGATGCCGAGCGCACTGATCGTTGGAAAAAGCTGATCGCGCTGGGCGCGCCGGAATTTTTCAGCGGCTTGCTGCTCGTAGTTGAACGCTTGCAGATCGGGACGCTGCTGAAACGCGGTTTGGATGAGCCCATCAACATTCGTCGGCGGCGCAGGAGCTTGGGCGTCCTCGTCACTGAGGTCAAAGGTCACTTGGTGATCGAATCCTAGGACAGCCGCGAGAGCCGCCATGCTGGAGTCGAGGTTGTTCTGCGCGTCTAGTTGAAGCAGCTTCGCTTGGGAGAGATTGACCTGCGCAAACGTCAGGTCGAGAGTCGATTTCAAATTGTTCCTTGCAAGTTCATCGATCTGATGTTCGACCGACTGGCGCGTCGCCACAGTTTGCTGCGCTACCTTCAGGAGAGCCTGGTCCTCCAGCGCAGTGTAAAACGCCTGGTCTGTCGCCAGGACGATATCTTCCGTAGTGGCCAAGGCACTGGCATTCTGTGCTCTTTCTCGAAGTTTCGAAGCAGATACTAGGTTGCTCGTGCGCCCAAAGTCAGTAAGCAGTTGCTCGAGCGTTACACCGGCCCCGGAATGTTCTAGCAAACGTGGCGCGTTGAGCGCTCCTGCTCCGATGCGGCTTCCTTCGTTTGCATCAACTGCGGTAATCATTCCATTGAACGTCGGAAGTTGAGCCGATTTCGTTTCTCGAGAAACCTGATGCTGTGCAAGCGCAAGCAGCCGTCCGACAGTGATTTGCGGGTTGTTCTTGAGTGCGAACTGTTCCGCATCTCTGCGGTTCAGCCGCATGGGAGCACTTGGCGTCTGAGATTGGGCAGCAGCCGGGGGGCTTGTGGAAGAATCCATTGGTGAGCCTGAGGCCTGCTGAGGCCTCAGATCCTGCATTCTGGCGGGGACGAACGATCGCACAACCGAATCGATCTTCTGCACCGGTTCCGGCGCCGAAGGCAACGATTGGTCATGGGTGGATTCTGCAATGCCCTGGGCCGCAGCTAACCGCACTACTGCGGCGAAACAAAGAAGCAGGGTGCAGGACATGCCCCTGCCGATGAACCGTTTCATTTACCAATCTCCGTAGGAGAAGCAGTTGCAGCTTGCTGATTCCGCTTTCCGTACACGAGCAGATATGCGGCGGGCACGATGAAAATCGTCAGTAGCACAGAGGAGGTCAGGCCGCCAATAATGGCCTTCGCCATCGGAGCGTACTGTTCCGCTCCGGTCCCCAATTTCAGTGCCATTGGGATCATGCCAATGATGGTGGCGAGCGATGTCATCAGAATCGGGCGCAGGCGCACGCGGCACGCGGTAATCACAGCGTCTGCCGCCGACAAACCCTGCTTCTCAAGATTGTGAGCAAAATCCACAATGAGAATGCTGTTCGAGTCCGCGATGCCCACCAGCATCAGCACTCCCATCAGCGACATCACATTCAGAGTGGTGCCGGTGAGCGGCAAGATAATCAGCACGCCCACAAATCCCATCGGGATCGCCAGCATGATCAGGAACGGATCGACGAACGACTTGAATTGAGCGGTCAGAATCAGATACAGCAGGAGGAAGGAAATCAGAAAGCCAAGTGCGAAGCTCTTGAAGGATTGCTCCATTCCATTCACCATGCCGCGCAGGTTGACGCGCACGTTGTCGGGAACGTTGGCTTTGGCAAGAATGCGGTTAATAGCGCTTCTGACCTCCCCCAAATCTTCGCCGGAAGGCGTGACATAGATGTCGACCGCTCGCTGAATCTGATAATGGTCAACCTCTGTGGGCGTTTGCACTTGCTGCACGTTGACCACGTTATTGAGAACAGTCGTCGGCCGGCCTGCCTCATTGCAGGCCCACGACGGTTGTCCGTTTCTGGGCTGCGCCGCGCCGGACGGACCGCAGTTCATGCTTCCTCCCGAGCCCGGATCGCGCAAGGGAATTTGCCCGAGATCTGCCACGCTATGAATGGCGGCTTGGCCTTTTTCAAAGAACTGCACGGTGAGGTAATAGTCGTTGCCGCTCTGACGATCGACCCAGTAATTGGGTGCGATCATGTAGTTGGAATTCAGCGCGGTAATGAGGTTATCGACGACGTCTTTCTGCGTCAGTCCAAGCTCGCCAGCATGCACCCGGTCCACATCCAGCCGCAGCGCCGGATAGTTCATATCCTGCGGAACATAAACCTGGCCGACACCGTGGATTGTGCGGATCTCCGCCGCCAGATTCTGCGCGATGCCGTTGATCTGTTCCAGGTTGGAGCTGCTCACCTGCACGTCAATGGGAGCGGGTGCGCCCTGGTTCAAAATAGCGTCGACCATCGATCCGCTGGAAAAGAAAGTGCGAATCTCAGGAAACCGCTTCGCCATTCGTTCCTGAACCCGGTTCATATACTCGAAACTGCTCAGCCGGTGCGGCTCGTTTAGCTGCACCTGAACCGTCGCCGTGTAAGGACCCGCATTCGTGGTATAGAGCGCGGAGAAATCCGGCACCACGCCGATGTTGGAGACAATCCTTTTTAGATCCTTCCCTTCCATTGCGCCACGGATCAGATCTTCGACTTTGGCTACATACTGGTCGGTCACTTCGATGCGCGTGCCGGTCGGAACCTTGAGGTTGATGGTGAACTGGCCTGCATCCGTCTTGGGGAAAAACGCAAGCCCGGTCAGAGGATAGATCCCGAGGCTGGCCACGAAGACCCCGCTCAAAATCAAAACTGTCCGTCCCGGCCGTTGCAGGGCGCGACGCACCCAGTACTCGTAGTAATCGAGTAACTTGTTGAACAAGCGGTTGAACCACGCATTGAACTTGTCCATCCAGGATTTGCTGGAAGCTTCGGTGGGCTCGATTTCGTAGCCGTTGTGCTCAGGTTTGACAGCGTGAGGGGCAGCCTTCAGGAATCGCGAGCAGAACAACGGAATCACCGTCATCGCCACGACAAACGAAGCCAGCAACGACAGACAAAACGCCAGCGCCAGAGCAGAGAACAGAAACTTGGCCACGCCATACAGAAAGACGACGGGAAAGAAATCGACTACGTCCACCAGAGTAGCTGCCAGCACCGCCAGGTTTACTTCTGCTCCTCCGATTTCCGCTGCGATCCTAGGAACGGCGCCCATCTCGAGATGCCGGTAGATATTTTCGAGCGAGATCACCGAATTGTCGATCACGCGCGAGAACGCGAGTGCCATTCCGGCCAGGATCATGGTGTTGACCGTAGCTCCCATCACGGCCAGCACCACGAATGCCGCCAGCGCGGATAACGGAATCGACAGCAGCACGGCAGATGTGGCGCGAAAACTTCCTAGGAAAATCAGAATCATCAAGCTGGTCAGAATCAGCCCCAAAAATCCTTCGTGCAGCACGGTGTGGATTGCTTCTCTTACATAAACGGATTGGTCGAACACAATACTGGTGACCATCTGCTTGGGAATGTCATAAAGGTGTTTGATCAGTTGGCGAACACCATCCACCACCGCGATAGTGTTCGAGTCACCACCTTGCTTCATGATCGGAATGTACGCGGACTTCTGTCCGTCAATCCGTACAATGTTGTACTGGATCTGGTGGGAATCTTCTGCTTTTCCCACGTCGTTCACAGTCACCCATGAATGTCCGTCGACTTTGAGGGGCACCTTCCCCAGCTCGTCCATGTTGTTGACCAGACTGTTCGAATAGACGAAGTAGTCGTATGGGCCAATCTTCACGTCACCTGCGGGCAGAATCAGATTTGAGTCATTCACTGCTCCAACCACGTCCATCAAGCTCAGCTGCCGTGACGCTAGCTTGTATGGGTCCACATAGACCATGATCTGGCGGTAGATTCCGCCGAAGACGCCGGGAATGGAAGAACCCGGCACGGATGTAATCTGATTGCGAATCTGGAACTGGGCATAGTCGTGAAGCTGCGTTTCGGTCAGACCTTCGCCCTTGACGGTGACCAGTGCGACAGGCAGGCTGGACGCATCGAATTTCAGCACGACTGGCGGAAGAGTGCCGGGGGGAAGGCGCTTCAAGTCTGCCAGAGCGAGGTTGGAGAGTTCGGTTACATCCGCATCGGGACTCGTTCCCGGCTGGAAATAAACCTTGATGATGCTCACACCCAGCATCGATCGGGACTCAAGATGATCGATGCCCGCCGCGAGGGTGAAGAAACGCTCCAGCGGATCTGTAATGTCGGTCTCGATGTCTTCGGGCGGCATGCCGGAGTAGAAGGTTGCCACTACCACCTCCGGCAAGTTGATGGGTGGAAACAAATCGACCGGCATGCGCGCGATACTGGTGACACCAATGACTAGAAGCACCAGGCAGAGGACGATGATGAAATACGGATTACGAATCGAAAAACCTGGCATATTCCTTATCTCATTCTCACGATTTCAAATTTGTTAAGATTCCGTAACTCGCCAGTCTTAGTGCGGCGTATCTCCTTCCTTGTACTCAAGCACAGCCGTTGTCTGAGGAATAACCTTTTCGCCGGCTTTCAGGCCGCTCCGGTCGCTGATCACCACCTGCTCCCCCTCACTTAATCCGGAGACAATTTCGGCGTCACTGCTGGTTTCCAATCCAATCTCCACGCGACGTTGCTCCAGCGTTCCATCGGCCAATACGACAAGTACACTGGTCTGGTCGCCTCTATGACTCAACGCCTGAATTGGAACCGAGGGGATATTGTCCTTCCGGTCTAACTGAAGATCGGCTTCGGCGTACAGACCCGGCAGCAAAAGTCGCTTGGGATTCGGGACGTCGACCTCGGTATGCATGGTGCGTGTGTCCGATCGAACGTCGACGGAGAAGCGCGCGACTTTCCCAGGGAAGTCTCTGCTGAGTGAGGGAACTCGAACATTGACGGGATCGCCGATGCAGATGTAACGGACATAAGCCTCGGGCACCGGAATGACGAGACGAAACAGATCATCCTCGGAAAGCTTCACTAGCGGCATGGCCTGGGTGCTGGATCCGGTTCCGGCCTGCATCAGGGTCCCCAGATTTGCGTAGCGCTCCGTTACGATGCCAGAAAAGGGCGCGGTAATCCTGGAATAGTCATAGAGACTTTGATCGTGCGCCAGCTTCGCCTTGGACGCCGCAAGCTGGCTCTGCGCCGCGTCGAGAGCCGCCTGGCTGGCATCAACCTGTGACGAAGCCGCCAGATCCCTTCCTTGGGCGTCGTCGACTTCCTGCTGGGCCACAATGCCGGGCTGGCTCTGGAACACGTCGTTCAAGCGCGTGTATTCAAGATGCAGGGCCTTGTATTGCGCCTGGTAGCGCTCCAGTTCGTGCTGCGCCCTGGTCACTTGATTGGTCGCGTTCTTAATATTCGCTTGGTCCTCTTGCAGCTGCGCCTCTAACTCAGGAATTTCCAGCACCGCCATTACCTCTCCAGCTCTTACATGCGTTCCGTAGTCGACCATCAACTTCTTTACATACCCGGATTCCTTGGCGTACACGTCGATCTCTTGAAACGGAACCAGTTCGGACGAAAGTGTGATGTTCCTGCCAAGCGACTTCTTGATCACTTTCGTGACCCCAACTGTAACGGTTGGCCCGCTTGCCTGAACAGTCTTGTCTGCACTAGTGGAACACGACGACGAAAAACTGAGCAGCGTTATGCCAAGTGCGCACAGAGCGGCACAGATCATCCGATTCCATAAACGTGTTCGCCTGGTGTTAGAGATACTCGAGATTCGCGTCATCGTTTCTATTCACCTTCTCTGCAGGTCTACTAAATGCATCCGATGCCAGAGGAAATACCGGGACTTAAAATTTGTCGTCTCACCATCTAAAGCGCTTTTTTCATCAGATTACTCAGCTTCGCGACAGAGAAATTCTTGGATCGACAAAACTCGATCACCTCTTGCTCCGAGCTTTGGAGTTTCGCCGCAACATCCGGGACCTCTCCGGCAATCTCGTCAGGTACGGTGACCATTCCGTGCTGATCGCCATGCAAAAGGGTGCCGGTTCGGACCTCCATCCCGTCAATGGTGACCGGAGTTCCGATGTCAAAAATGTGAGCGTACGCGTGTGAAACCGCGACACTGCCGGCAAACAATTGAACGCCAATTTTGCGGACTGACGGCAACTCCCGGACAGCACGTTAGTGACGTAACCCACACAGCCGAGCGCGTTAAGGATCGCCGCATGCATATCGCCGATAAATGCTCCGTGCCCTGGTCTTTCATCTATGTCTTCGAGCACCAGCACTCGGGGCGCTGGAGTCTCAAGTATGCGGGTCCAAAGGTCTCCCCGGTCCCGGAAAAAAGGACCTGCAATGGGAGGGTCACCACTGCGGAGGCGGCCAGTGATTGCATAGCCGACCAAGGGAGGTGCGTCGGGGAACATGCATCGAACCTTGCCGTTGGTAAACCCGGTATTACGCAATCTGACGTTGAATTTTTCGATAGCGTTCGCAATCATGCAGGTGTCGAACTGGCGAAGAGTGTCGAGTTCTTCCTCAGTCAGCAGCGGTGCACTGGCCATTCGCCCTTCCTCTCTGGCGGTGATCGTGGGTCATCGCCGGAAGCCTCATTTTCACCTTTCAGTATTCTAGGAAGCACCGCAAGGAGGCGCTTCTAATTCGGTCCGCCAAACGACCCTTTCTAAGGACCTCAGGCGAGATCGACTTGTAGGAATCACAGCCGATTGGGGTGCCCACAAGCGAGTATGAGAATTGGACCCAAAAACGCTGAAGTTCCCAGCGGCTGGACTTTACGACAAGGAGAATAATAGAGAGGGCGGAGGACGGTTGTAGAGATTCGTCTCGAGCAGAATACTCGAAGTTGGGGAATCGGACGGTGCAATGTGAGGATAGTGAGCCGAATCATGGAAGATCGCGGCTTCCCCCAGTGGTGGCATCCAGGTCAAGGCATTGTTCAGAAGCCGCTGGAGCCCAGGCGCCAGAGAATGGTTCTGGACGACGGTCTGGGTGTCAGCGGCAGGGCCTTGCGAACAACTATAGCGAGTAGCCACGCTGATGGTGAGTGTGCACGCCGCCACCAGCACAATCGCTGTGCACCAGCGCTTGTGCCCAGATCGTCCCGCGTTGGTTAGTGGTAGCATCGCCAACCGAACAATTCTTACCATAACACGCAATGCCCTGCAACCGAGTATGTTCGTGGACGGTAACAACAGTAACAATGGCTTGGATACATAATTCTGGGTAGCAGTTGCACGTAGCGCGAGTGTTAAGCGCGACTCTTATTAGACGTGCGTTAGGCCCGCAAGCGTCAAACGAGCGCTCGCGTTGCTGACGGCGACGATCGTCTCCCCATCGTGGCAGCTCCGCATCTTTCATCAACCCCCGCACGGATCGTCTAAATCTCCCATGCGCGGTGGGCGAATATCAGGCCTTTTCGAAAAACACATGGCCAACCAAAAGCGGAGTATAATCATCAATCACAGGGTGGGTGGGGAATATGTCACTTAATTGGCATCCCCGGAACAACACAGACAGACCAATCTATTTCGATGCGGCGCTCGCGTCTGTAGCCATATTCGCACTTCTCGTCGCACGCAATGTCCCACCAGAGTTTCCCAGAGTACCGGCTCTTCAGCCCTCCTCAATCAGCAGCTTTTCGTTGACTCGTGCGATGTCGAGTCACGTTCAACGGCCGCGTTTTGATTGCAACGGATTGCAATGGACCGCTCCGGCTAGGAGTTTCTTTCCATTCCCGCCCACTGCGATTTCGAGACACTTAACCCCCGCATCACAGATCTTCCCTGCCTTACACATCAAAGGCTTCCACTACAACCGCCCGCCTCCGTCTAGCTAACCCCTTTCCCTTCGACCATCGGAAAGTCGCTGCTCAAAGGATTTGAGCGCGCTGTGGTATTCGACTTCCCTTGGATCGCCTTTTGCCGCGTCTGCCTGCATCCCGCGGCAAGGCTGGTCGAGCTTGGCACACTTGGTTGTGCCGAAATTGGAGGTTCAGGTGGCTCGTTTCGACCGACCTCAAACTCGAACCCGTATCGCTTGGGGAATGGCTCCTCGCGTAATCGTCGTGTCCGTGGTGGTCGGGTTCGCGTCCTTTCTTGTGACCGAGCTCATGCACCTCGTCCTGGTTCCAGATCTCGGTCGTCACTGGGAACGACTGCTGGCCGAAGGTGTTTCGGCGGTCGTCGTCGCTGGGTTGACCGCCGGATTCATGGATGCGGCGAACCAGCGCCAGCAGGGTGCGCTGCTCCGGATGCAAGTGATCTCTGAAATGAATCACCACATTCGAAACGCTCTGGGCGCCATCTCTCTAACAACGGACTCGATCCAGAACCAGGAATGCGTCCAGGTCATTTCCGAGAGTGTCGATCGCATCGAATGGACACTTCGAGAAGTGCTGCTGCGAAGAAACCCGATTTCAGAGAAAGAGATAGATCGCTTGAGATACGCCCCAACGAAAAACTTGCGCCTAACAACCTATACACGCCGGGAGAAGACCCATGAATAACGTGAGAGTTCTTTGTGTCGAGAACCATAAAGAGTATCTGGATGCCCTGAGGTACATGCTCGAGACAGCCGGCTATGAAGTCGTGTCCGCAACCACAGGGAACCAAGGTCTGTCCATCCTCATGAAACAGACTATCGACGGAGTGCTTTTGGAATACGACTTGCCCGACGCGAGTGGCAGCGCAGTTCGTGTGGAGATGAAGCGAATGAAGCCGGAAGTCCCGGTTCTCCTTTTCGCGGGGGTGGGGAGCCAGACGCCATTTCTGCTTCGTTTTTTCGACTCCTATCTCCGTAACGCAGAAAGACCCGAGTGGGCTTTTCAAGATCTCGACGCCTAAGTATTGCCTGTCGTGGTCAAGTGTAGTCGGCGATTGGTGGCGGTGAGAAAACGAGGGTTAGGAGAACGACGATGGAACAAAGAGAAACTGAACGGCTAAGGCAAAAGCTCGAATTCCAACGTCATGAAGCCCGGCAATTCCTGCGTCAGCTTGAGCAGGAGAAGCGCTCACTTGACGTCGACTCTACTCAAGACAGCGCTGATCGATGCGTTATCAGCATGACAAAGGAGTCTTTGTTCGAACGGAGCAGCCAGCGGAGGACCGTCCTGCGGCTTATTGAGGCTGCGCTCAAGAGAATCGCTGACGGCTCGTTCGGGATATGTATCGGCTGTGGTGATGACATCCAAAGTCAAAGGTTGGAAGCGTTGCCGTGGACCCAATTCTGTCTTCGATGTCAGGGCGAGCTCGAGGAGGAAATCGGCTCAACCTTGTCGGCAAGGACTTCGATGCCGGTAACTGGTGCCTGGAAGCGAGCGGGGTGACTCATGTGCAACACATTGGCTAAGCAGGAGGCAACTCCTCTGGACTAAGTGATTACTGATGGAGGACACATGAGAAGGCTGATTGCAGTTGCAGTTACGTGCTGGATTTGTTTGCTGGCTGCTGTAGCTCACGCTCAGCAGATTGATCTTGCGTTCGCAGGAGGATCGCTTGCCTCACCTGGCAACAGTTTCAGCGGTGGGACCTTTCTGCCGGCAGAGGGCGGTGGTGCATTTGTCGGGTTCAATGGAGATGTTCTCTTCAAGCCTCTGTTCAAGGGAAATGTGGGAGTGCAGGCCGAGATGAACTGGAAGGGAAGCCAAGGCTCGCATGGCGGTCAACTCCCCGACCGGCTAATGTTCTACGACTTCAACGCCATGTATGCTAGGCGTTTCACTAAGTACTTTGGAGCTGAGGCGCTGGCTGGAATAGGAGGAGAGAGCATTCGATTCTACTCCAACAGTTACGACAACTGCGACATCTACGGAGACTGCACCAATTACGTGAGCAGCAACCATTTTATGGGGGACTTCGGCGGAGGCGTGCGCTTTTACCCATACGGGAATTTCTTTGTGCGCCCCGAGGTGCGGCTCTACCTGATTAACAACAATGTCGAATTCAGTTCCAGCCACCCGGTTCGCTACGGCGTCTCGATTGGTTACGCGTTCGGTGGGAGCAGCAAATAAAGGAGGCGCATTGCAGCCGGGGGCGAGAAAATCGGAGGTGATGGCACGAAGCAAAGGCTATCGTGCTTTGGGGCGGCAGGATCGATTGCGTAGGAATCGATTCCTGCGGGAACGATCTTGCCGCTTGTCCCTACAGAAGAGCACTCACAGAAACGAGGCGCCGCTTATGACGTAACCCAGGAGGTATCAGTATGAAACAGTTTTGGTTCATTGCTCTAGTCGCGTTTTCGACGCAATTGCTTGCGCAGGATAAGATTCCCGTCAGAACCATCCTGCCGGTTCAGCTGAATTCTTCGCTGCGCTCTGAGAAGGCACGAGCCGGGGAGCTAGTCAGTGCCCGAGTTATGCAGGACGTACCTTTGTTAGCAGGTCGCAAGATTCACTCTGGTGCCAAGGTCATCGGTCATGTGGTCTCCGCCCGGCCGGCGCATAACGGAACTGTGGGGGAAATCTCCCTACGCTTCGACACACTGGAAATTGGAAAACGCCATATCGCAATCACCACGAACTTGAGAGCACTGGCGACAATGATGGATGTATCCGAAGCAGAGGTTCCGGAGAGCGGCCCGGATCGAGGAACTTCCGAGAATGAATGGACCACTGACCAGATCGGAGGAGAGGTCGTCTATCGCGGAGGGGTCGTGGCACACGGGTCAAATATCGTTGGGAATTCAGCGTTTGGCAGTGGCGTGCTGGTTCACGTGAGCTCAAGACCCGGCACAAAATGTCGAGGCGAGGTCGCCAACAGCGACGAACTGCAAGCGCTATGGGTGTTCTCTTCCGATGCCTGCGGTCTTTACGGTTGGCAATTATCCCTTGACCTCACGCTTTAGCTAGCTTCCTTCGCCTTGTTGAGTTCTTGCACTGCCGGTACTTCGGCAGGGTCTACCAACTTTGCTGCCGCGTCTGCGATGGGCGCGACTCCCACCTCAGTCGGACGGTTTCGGCGACAGACGGCATTCAGGTTGCACGGCTTTATATGAACGTCGCCTTGCCGGGTGAATGTGCCGCACCACGGGCGTTGCGTCTTTTTGAAATGGCGCTCGATTTTCGCTTTCGCAGCGATCAGGGCATCTATCCACTCATTCATGTCCTCAGCATTGTTGTGTGCCGTTGCCAGAATGGTCACTTCTGTTTCTTTGATTACTTCCGCATGGGTCAAGTGCATGTTGCTGTCGGTGGTAATTAATAGCCAGCTTTCCTTCGCGCAGAGCCTTATGATGCGCGGGTCTTTAACGCTTTGTTCGGTGGAATTCCTCTGCTTGTCGCGGAAATGATTAGCGAACCGCTCTACTTGCACGAATCCGGCTTGCCGTAATCGCTCGGCGTGGGACTCGGCGAACGCATCCTCCAGGAATAGGACGCACGGTTCATGGTGTTTGCGGATCAAAGTGGACTAACGCCTTTTCTATTAACTCTGGGCTGATTCCATAATCCTTAGCTAGCTCTTCGGGTGTTTCACCTGCGCTAACGCGATTTGCTAAGACGCGCACAGGTATTCGCGTACCCGTTACTACGAGCCGCCCAGACATTACGTCAGGCTGGAGTGACACAGGACGGCTTTGCTCATCCTTTGCCGCGAACCGCCACGGGAAAATCTGTTTTGTTCGGCCCTTGCTATCTTCGATGATTCGCGTTCCCCACGTCTTAACTACCTCACCGATGTAGAAAGGCTTATGTCGCGCCCCCAATGGAATCATTTTATGCGGTCGCTGTATTCCGCGCCTAGCCTTTGTTTCGAGGGCGAGATGGTCAAACACATATATCCTGCACTGGGGGTCAATCAGTGGATGATCTGAGCCAGATTCCCGCCGTGCGTCTGCCAGAGCCTTTCTGAGGTACTGCATTGAGTAGTGGTATTTTGTGCGAAGCAAATAGACTTTGTATGCTTCGTCCAAGTTCTCAAAAGAAAGTAGGGCGAATGCCTCCGCTTCTCCGTACCAACCGGAAGGTTTAAGAACAGGCTCCCGCTTGGAGTACCAATCTAGTAATGTCCATGCGTCAATTGCAAGGTACTCGGCGGCTTCAGGAATGGTGTAGGTCGGAAGGGTGCGTAGGTCCTGCCCTGACTTTAAGGCTGGTTTGTGCTTGTAGAGCATCGAGTCCTCGCACTCGAAAATTCTGCTGACGGTTGCAAGTAGCATTCCTCCCTTTCCGCCCGTGTGATACACTACAAGCTAGCAAGGGATGGACCGCTCATCAGCCGCCAAGCAAATAGCGATCAGGCCCACGCGGGACGCAAGTTTTTGCGTCCAAGCAAAGAGGTCGCGGACAAAATGCGCCCTGTCAGGCGAGATTCATTCCACGATCTCTTGAGGCGGGCAGCACGGCCCGCTCGGAAACCCGCTGCAAAATCGCATTAAAAATCAGGTTTCCTTGATCTCTTCGGTTATATCGGAACGTGTACTCGTTCAAGTAGGTCTGCAAATAATTCTTCCCAACCGAGTGATACACGCCACTGATTCCCCGCTTTACTAAACTCCAGAATCCCTCAATTGTGTTGGTGTGAATATCTCCGACAACATAGACTCCGGCGCTGTGATTGATTCGCCGATGCACGTAGCCTTTGGCATCCAGTCCGTCATAGGCGCTGAGTTCATCTGTAAAAACTGTAGACTCAGGCAGGATACGCTCTTCCGCAATGCCGTGCAGGGTTTGTCGTGTGGCATCCGTAGCAGCCAGAGCAACCACGCGGCCTTTGCGTTCTACAGCGCCGACAACGCACGTTTTCTTCCCGTCGCCTGCTGGTGGGCGACCACGGCGACCATTGCGCCGTTTTCCGCCCACATAGGTTTCGTCCATCTCGACCGCTTCTCCCTCCAGTTGCATGTCAGGTTCGGACAGCAACGAGCGAATCTGCTTAAACATACGCCAAGCAGTCTTGTAGGTGACTCCGGTTTCACGCTGAATCTGTTTGGCAGAGATGCCGCAACGAGTCGAGGCCATGAGATACATGGCGTAGTACCAGAGACGCAACGAAGTGCTGGAGTGCTCGAAGATCGTGCCTGCCATCGGCGAGATTTGCGTTAGGCATTCATCGCAAGAATATACCGGGCGACCGATAATACGGTGGTGCCTTTGGTCTTGTTGACACTTTACGCAATACGCTATGCCGCCGGGGAAACGTTGCTCTTTTAGGTGCTCGATGCAAGAGTCATCATCGGGGAATTGGCGGTTAAAATCGCTGATCGTGTACCGCAAGTGCTTTGGAATTGTCTGTCTGCGGTTCATAATGACCACAGACTAGCAAAATCCTAACGTGATGTCAAGGGATAATTACCTTACGGTTTGCCGAACATGACCCTGGCGCACGCGGGTCGGACCGATCCGGTCGGCCAGATCAAACTGCTCTCCGATAAGGGTAACGTGAAAGTGCCGGCAGGCAGCGGAATGCTCTTGCGCGTGATTGGAGCCGCGCGATGACGCTTAAACCCGAACTCTGTAGTTGCGCCATCATCCCCATTTCGGAAGGCGAAGAAGGGTCACAGAAGCTGATGAAGGCAACCGTATGAAGCGAGTCCTGCTACTTGTGTGTCTGATCGTTTCACTGGTGCAGCTCGATTGGGAGCGGGACCGAGTTTACTTGTTGTCTTCGATAGCATCGGTCTCATTTTTGCTCGTCAGCGAGTTGATCCGTCGTCGCAAAATCCAAAACGTCCGCACGAGTACAATGGTCACGAGAGGCGGGGGCGGCCCTTCCTCGGGGACGTGAGTGGAATATTCGACGTATTCACATGATCGCGCGGAGCGCTTTGAACTTGAGGGTAAGGCAGGATTTTCCATGAGCATCTGGGAGTTTAGCCTGCTGGCTTTCGTGGTTTCGCTGACTGCAGGTCTGGCGGGGGCGCTGATTGGGTCGGGGGAAGGAGTCATGTTGGTGAGTCAAGTTGTCCGCGCTTCGTCCGGAGGGCGGACAAGACGTTGCGCTACGAGTCGGGGTTTTGCTGCAGTCACCGAAACAAGGAGACCAATGCAAATGAGAGTCATCGGAGTTGCAGTTCTCGTCTGTTTACTCACTACGTTTGCGTTCGCCATTGAAGACGTCGTGACAGCAACCCATGGCACGATCACCAAGATCGATCGAACGGCAAAGACCATTGCCGTCAAAACAGCCGATGGCACGGAACACGTTTTTTGCTGGGCCAAAGACACTAGCGTTCATGGCGTAAAGGCCGGCGATCTGGCCGCGAAGGATTCGTGGCACGGCCTGAAGGAGGGTTCGGAGGTCGTGGCGCATTCCACCAAGCGAGGAACAAAAGATACCGCCCTTGAAGTAGATAAGGTCGGAGACACCGGTCTCAAGAGAACCGAAGGAACGATTAAAGAAATCGATCGGAATAGAAAGAAGCTGGTTATCGAATCCGCGGATGGCAGCGAGCATGCATTCAAACTGACGGGACACGCGGCTATCGATGCCGGCAAAGACTTGGCGACGGGTACCGAAAAAGGCACCAAGGTCGCCATCTATTCCACCGAAGATGCAGGTAAGAGCGTCGCGCACTTCTTCGAGAAGATTTAGAAATGAACTTGCTGTACAAAGCTGGCGCAGGAATCTGATCAGCACCGGCAGGCGGAGAATCGGTTCGTAGAGTTTTGAAACCTTTTGAACACTGACGGAATCACAATCCGTGTGAGGTTGGTTATCGAAAGAACTATGCAATCCACAAAAAGCGTCGTAATGCTTCTAGCGGTTTTTGTCTGGCTCGTCACCGCACCCGGAGCCAGGCTCGTGTGGGCTCAGAACACTGGGTCGCAAGGCTCGGATCAAAATCAGGCTGCTCCACCCTCATCGGAACAATCGGAGCCGGACCAGGGAGCGTCGGCGGAAGCGCCGTACGCGAAGCTCTCGAAGGCGCAATTGGAACGGCTGGTTGCCCCGATTGCGCTTTATCCCGATGCACTGGTGGCGCAGATTTTGTCTGCCGCTACTTTTCCCAGCCAAATCGCCGACGCCGAGGGTTGGCTGCAGATCCATCCCGGACTGACCGGCGCTGATCTGGCCAAGCAGGTAGATCAGCAAGATTGGGATCCCAGCGTAAAGGCGCTGGTGCAGTATCCCTCTGTTCTGGCCAACCTCAGCAAGAATTTGGGGTGGACTTCGGAACTTGGCGACGCTTATTACAACCAGCAGGAAGATGTGATGAAAGCCGTGCAGGAAATGCGGAAGAAGGCGAAGAAAGCCGGTAATCTGCAGACCACGCAGCAGGAGAATGTACAAGACGACGATGGCCAGATCGACATCACGCCGGTCGACCCAGACGTTGTGTACGTTCCAGCCTACGATCCGTGGCTTGTCTATGGATACCCCATCGCACCCTGGCCGTATTGGGTGGACGTTCCGGGCATCTGGTGGGGTGGACCGGGAATTTACTTCGGAATCGGATTCCCGATCGCCCCGTTTTTCGGATTCGGCTGGGGATGGGGTGCATGGGGAGTCGATTGGCATCACCACGGAATCTTCTTCAATCACGCCCCGTACTATGCGCGAGGACCGGCGTTTTTCGACCGCGGCGCTTACTATGGCGGTCATCCCGGCTTCGCGCGTCCCGGCGGATACCGGGGATGGATGAGTGGTCGGGGTGCCTATCGCGGATACGAGGCGCCGCGTGGCGGCTCCGGAGTTAGGTCCGGGGCATTTAGCGGCATTATGCATGGGGGGCTATCCCGTGGCTTCTCCGCGCGCGGTCAGAGCAGTTTCGGCGGATTCCATGGCGGCGGATTCGGTGGAGGCGCCTTCCATGGAGGCGGCGGACGAAGGTAGCCAGCTCAGTCAAGGCGGCCACATCTCGAGACGAAAAAGGGTATTGCCATGTCACGTAGCTCAACTATAAATATGACGCAGGAAATCATGCGAGCTGCCGGGCTCCCAGCCATCGCGGTGATCACAATCGTGTTGGCTTGTCTGCCCGCCACAGCGCAGCAGGCCGCTTCAGGAGCAACGTACTCGCCCGCCGAGCAACCGAAGGGGAAGGCTTTCTCCAAGCCGGAAGAGGCTGCCGCCACGCTTTACGCTGCCGCGAAGCGGAACGACGAAGCCGAACTGCTCGTCATTCTCGGGCCGGATGCCAAAGAAATTGTCCGATGGAGTGACGATCCCACTGAACGTCAGGAGCATCGGGCGGTGTTCGCGCAAAAATATGAGCAGATGCACCGCTTGGTAAAGGAACCAGACAACACGGTTGCCCTGTACGTAGGAGCCGAGAACTGGCCGCTGCCGATTCCCCTGGTCGAATACCACGGAGCTTGGTATTTCGACGCCGAGCTGGGTCGGCAGGAAATCCGCTACCGCCGTATTGGCAACAACGAAATGGAGGCGCTCGAAGTAGCCCGGACATTAGTGGATGCCGAAAAGGAATATCGGGCAGCGGCGCACCAGTACACTGCGAAATTCATCAGCAGCGATGATTCCCACGACGGTCTCTATTGGAAGAGCGCAGACGATACAACAAAAAGCCCGATCGGTCCCTATTTAGCCCATGCCGGTGTTATTGGACCCGACACAACTCATTCACAGCCGTTTCACGGTTATCTTTATCGAATCCTGATGCAGGGAACCGACGCCTTCGCGATACTTGCATTCCCTGCGGAATATCGCTCGTCGGGTGTAATGACGTTTATCGTGAATCAGGATGGCAATGCCTACGAGAAGGACCTCGGCGAGCAAACCGCCACGTTGTCGGACCAAATTTCCTCATCCCACGTCGACAATTCCTGGAAGCAAGTTGAATAGCCTCTTTTGCTGGACCAAAGGGACGGCCCGTGAACGTGCTGGAATTCAGTCTACTGGTATTTGTTAGTTCCTTGATTGCAGGTCTCGTAGGGGCATTAACTGGCTTGGGTGGCGGTGTTGTTCTTGTCCCGTTGCTTACTCTGTTCTTTAAGGTGGACATCCGCTATGCGATCGGCGCGTCGCTTGTGTCGGTAATAGCCACTTCATCCGGTGCGGCCGCCGCTTACGTGAAGGAGGGGTTCTCGAACATCCGTATCGGGATGTTTCTCGAGATCGCGACCCCGTTTGGCGCTCTTGTCGGCGCCAACCTAGCCACGCGAGTATCAACGCAATCAATTGCGGTCGTTTTTGGCGTCGTCCTCTTGTTTTCCGCGTATTTTTCGCGCAAACCTCGATCGCAGGCTCAGCGTAATCTCCCGCCCGATCCCTTGGCTACACGCTTGCGCCTTAATAGCAGTTTTCCCGATAGCGAAGCTCCTCGGAGTTACAACGTACAACGCGTGCCTACTGGATTTGCGTTAATGTTCGGCGCTGGGACGTTGTCAGGGCTGTTGGGTATCGGCTCAGGGGCAATGAAAGTACTCGCCATGGACCAGGCGATGAGGATTCCTTTCAAAGTCTCGACCACGACCAGTAATTTCATGATCGGCGTCACGGCTGCGGCAAGTGCAGGTGTGTATCTGAGCCGAGGTTACATTGACCCTGCACTGGCTATGCCCGTGATGCTCGGCGTTCTAGCCGGATCGTTGTTGGGCGCAAGCTGTTGGTCAAGTTGCACGTCAAATGGCTACGCCTTGGGTTCAGCGCCGTAATCATACTTTTGGCTTTCGAAATGTTGTACAAGGGAATCACCGGGAAAATCTAGATGCTTCCAGAAAAACGCTGGACAGATCAAGGAATCGAAAATGTCTTGGGAAACCTGTTAAGCGCTGGGGTTCTTCTCTCGGCATTCGTAGTCTCGATAGGCGCAATCATCCATCTTCGGCGCCACGGGCTTGTGCCCGCCGATTACCGGATATTCCGTGGCGAACCTGCGGATCTCCGAGGAGTACGCGGCATTGTTCGGGACTCGCTGGCATTAAGAGGCCGTGCAATTATTCAGCTCGGACTCTTACTGCTCATCGCAACTCCCGTAGCCCGCGTTGCTCTTTCGATAGTCGGCTTTGCGAAAAAACGCGACGGCATGTACGTGGCGTTCACATTGATTGTGTTCTCGATACTTCTTTATAGCCTTCTCGGGTCCATCTAGGTGGAGGCATGGTGGCGCGTTCGCGATCGCTCTTCGGCCCCAGATGCATCTTGGATTAACATGGCCTTAGGTCTGGAAAGCGGTCGCAGGATGGAAGTCGCTCAGAAAAGTGTTTCGCCACCGTCCGAGGTCCGATTGACGCAAGCGCGACAAGCTGAAGCCCAGGACTTCTTGGAACGGGGCTTTGCGCTTGCTCACTTCATCTTTCCAGAAAGACCGACAGCGATTGCAATTCTCGTCGGTGCCCTGAACAAACTCAAAGCTAGGTTGAGCAGGGAACGCAAACGTGCGTACTGGCGCGACAAGTTCCTGAAGCGACAGATCACGCGCATCACGCGGGACGATGAGGATACTCTCCAGTGGCTTATCTACTTTGAATCCGATTCGCATGAGAAGGCTCAAGAAGGGCGAGGTCAGGCCAGCGAGCTGGATTTCGTCATACGCTACGTCAAGACTCTGGTTCGGCTTTCGACCGGGATGTCCTCGTTCTACGTGAACACAGCAATTCACCGTCTCCTTTACCGTTACACCACTGCGGAGGCACAGAAGATCTACGAGATGGTGACTGACAGCTACCGGGAAGCCGACGAATACCGGCGTGCAAAGCGCTTGCTGATGCTGAACCTCGAATCACGCTTTCGAGGACGGATCCAGAGCGTCACCACCGATCGTGGAGAAGCAAGGTATGAGCTGTCCGAAGACCAGGAGAGATGGCGTGATCTGGTCATGAGCTGCCTTGAGTGGTTTACGCCCTGGTCGACTCACGATAAATGTCCTCTCACGGACGGCTCCGGCAGCCATCCTTCTCGCCTACGGGAGCTGTTCAGCGGCAATTGTGAAGGTAGCGGCAATCAGGATAAGATCGAAATTAACCGGTGTCATGCGTTTATTGATCCCCTTTGCTCTGGCTACATCGTCAAAACGCTAGGTCTGGAGCAGCATTCTTCAAGATTGGGGGTGCCGCGATTTTATATGGATCCGGACCAAAACCTGCGCCCGCCTTCTTCACGGCTTCCGGACACCCCTCTAACCGCACGGGAGCGGCAAGCCATTGCGGACGCGCTCGCCGCAGAAGAAGCACGCCGAAGAAAAGTGGTCGCTCGAGAATTGAGGTTTGTTGTTGACGGCGTAGAGCACGCTCGTTTGTATCCGGAGTATTCGCAAGAACTGCGCTTCCAACCTTCCCTCGGCGGCCAGCTTCTGGAAGTCTGGACTGAGGATGACCAAGGACCGCTACTGCTCGCGACTCATATGATCCCAAGCCCCGGCTCAGTGCATCACAGTGAGTCGGCCTTTACTCTGCCCCTAATGGGTGGCCGATCTGTAGCTGTTCGTGCTCTAAATGAGCCGGACGGGGAAGCAAGCTCGTGCACGATTTCGGTTTCGATTGATGGAACCGAAACTCGTCGCAGACCTGTCGCCTCATGTGTTCAAGAATGGCTTGCGCACGTGCCGGCTCTTCCCGCATATGCAGCTATGCTAGCCCTGCTCCTGGCCGTGATCCTCCTGTGGACTGGGCTGCGGCAAAAACTGGCGAACGAGCGGGTCCACGAGAACGAGCTCAGAACGGAACTCGCCCGGGAACGGGAGACGCGCGCTTCCTCACAGCCGCCACCCACTCCGATTACGGGGCCATCGGCATACCGGCTCACGCCAGACGACTTGATTACCAGAGGCAGCGACGAGATACAGGAACACGCGATCACCGTGCCTCCCATTCCGACTCTAATTAACCTGGAACTCCCGGTGCCGAATGCCCAAGGACAGTACGATGCCACGATCAAGCTCCTCGACAGTCGGAAGATAATTCTCGCCGAGGATGAGCTGTCTCCAATCGTGGAGGGAAGCGAGACGATCATCGTGGTTTCGGTGCCGAGTACGCTGCTCGGTCCCACCCAGGATTATCGCGTCGAGCTAAAGGACACCATATCTAGGGGCGTCCGAACCTTTACGTTCTACACCATGCCGGCCCAGCGGTAGGTAATCGCTCGCCAGTTTCCCCTCAGCATTTTTCTGCGCCCGAACCCGTTTTCCACCGATTTCGTCCGGAATTGTCCGAAACTGCCACGCTAGTTTCTGGCCGGAACCGATAAAAAGGCAGAGACTCACTATTCTGTTAGGCGATGTCTTGTTCCAAGTGCAAAGGCCTTCAGGTTGAGAAAGGAGATTTTCGTGCGTGCCCAAAGTTCAAGGTGCGCGTCGCCTTTAGCTCTGAGCCGGGGAAACTGACAGTGGGCTACTGCTTGAGCACAGCTAATTGCCCTACCCATTGGTAAAACGGAGTAACGATTCGGACCTTTAACTAAACTCGCTGATCTGGAGGTCACGCGTGAAACTCCTCGACAAAATCGCAAACCTCGCGGTCATAGTTGGTGTGGCCGTATTTCTGGGGTTGGTAGCGCAAAATGAATTCCGACGACCAAACACCCCCAACGACCCGAAGGCGCTCCTTGGAAAAACGATCAACCTTCCTGAGCTGCAGTTTCCGCAGCAGAGGGAGTCAATCGTACTCGCGCTATCCACGACCTGCCATTTCTGTCAGGATAGCCTTCCTTTTTACAAGACACTGGCTACCCAGGTTCAGGGAAAAACTGATCTCATCGCGGTTTTTCCTCAGGCGGGTTCCGAGGGGCGTGCCTACGTTGAGCGTGCATCTTTGCCTGTAGCAAAGGTCATCTCGGCGGACTTATCTAGCATTGGGGTTTACGGGACTCCGACCCTTTTCTTGATTGATCGCAACGGGAAAATCCGGGGTGTCTGGAACGGCTTCCTTAGCCAGAAGGCGCAGGATGCACTCGTTGCCCAGGCACTGAAGGGCTGAAGGAAATACGCGCCTATCGTAGGAAACCGGCAACTCAACTAACGTAACAAAACTTTAACGGAGGGCTTTTATGAAGGCTCTGATCAAAGTAGTCGGAGTATTGGTGATCTTGGCGTGGGCCGTAAGCTGGCCAGCGCCGGCTAAGGCGACGGGTTACACTTGCAACTCATCCTACGGCTCCTGCATAGGGCAGTGTGGAAACAACATGCAACTGTGTATTCTGGATTGCGGTACGCAAGAGCAATGGTTCGCATGGTGTTTCGAGGACCAGGTGTGTTGGTCTGACGGATACTGCATCTACAACGACGAATGCTATGACGCCCCGCAGAATAGCTGCGGACAATACTGCGCCAACCAGATTAACAACTGCGCCAATAGCTGCCTCCAGTCATGTTGTCAGCCTAAATAATGAACTCGGCCATTGCCCAAAGGCCGACGCAAGGCGTGGCGATCGAAAACCCCACCCTGGACTCCCACGTCGCGTGCGTCCAGGATGGGGTACATTGCGCGAGGAAGCCGCATCTGAGGATCTACCATAAAGCGCAAGACAACCCCTGGCCTGATTCGGCTCGAAGGGATTCTCAAGGAACAGGCCCGACAGTCAGGCCGTTCGCGGACGGTCTGGCTGTTTGCCGATTCTTAAAGGATTCACGATTCAACGGGCGGGGACTGTCCTTACAGAAGAATTAGTTCCTGTAGGCCAGCAACATCCCTACTTCCATTCCCCCTGCAACTCAAAGCCCGCCCAATAGTATGGGGCGGCCCATCGCTTATCGGTCTGCATTTCCAGTTGGGCTCTGCGCAGCGCGGCCGCAGCGGGGAGATGGTCTTGCTCCATGGCGCGGTAGAACCGACCCATCAGACTTGCGGTGGCAACATCATTCACCTTCCACAGACTTGCCACGACGCGAGGTGCTCCTGCATACATGAAGCCTCTCGTTAGTCCCATGAGGCCCTCGCCCTTCACTTCCTTTCCCAATGCCGTTTGGCACGCGCTCAGAACGACCATGTCCACAGGGAGATCGAGGTTGTAGATATCTTCCAGAGACAGCAGCCCGATTTGGGGTGCTCCTCGTTCGTCAAACAGCGAAAAAAGCAGACCGGAGAACTCGGGGTGTGTGGTGTCGACCATGCCGTGAGTTGCAAAATGCAAAACCTTATACCGCGCCAGCTCTGGACTCATTGCTAATGACCGGCTCGCTTTGAAGTCCAGAGCCTCCAGACTCTGTCCGGATGGAGCGGCTGCTACAATTGCCTGCGCTTCCCGTCTTGAATAGGCGAGCCTAGGGAAGCGAATGGCCTGCTCCGTGCCCAGGCCCATGTCTTTTGCCCAGCGTGTTCGCGTGAGCTCAATGGATCGCAAAGCGGCGAACGAACCCTCGCTTGTGGGCGGAGCTGATTGATGACCGGGGGGTTGAACCGGGTTGTCGGAATGTTTGAGCCTGGGATCGTGAGAATCGAAAACGGGATCGGCTAGGACAGCTACAGCCCGGGCCGGTGGTTGCCGTCCGGCACGCTCCTGCCGCAATGTCATCAAAACCGACGCAGAGGGTAGACTTATGATTTCGTGGTGCGCGATCAAGGGCGCGATCACTCCGCCAGAATCCTCTGCAACCGGCAGAGCCGCAAATGGAATGTAGTTCAGCGCCCCGTCGGCAACAATGAGCAGCCGCTTTTGGCCCAGTTGATTCTCAACTGGGCCCAGGATCGTGCGACTTAGAGCCTCTAGCGCCAGCGTGTGAGCGGTGGGCTTCGCGGTGCTCATCGCACTTCGGCGGGCCACGTCTGTAGTCGCAAGCGCTTCATAAGCGCGGCGCGCTTCGTTTTCGATCTGGGCGCGTCCGGGCAAGGCATACGTGGAAGCAGAATCCGAGCTGAGCAGCCACAAGTAACTGTGCTTCTCACCGAGGGAATACTCCAAGAGCAGTGTGTCAGGATCAAGCAGATGGTCCCGCACCTCTCTGATGGTTGTAGTTTCGGACTGAGTCAACTGGGCGTAACCTGGATCCGAGGCACGAATTTGAGACTCAACCTCGCCAAACTTGCCCAATAAACTCGCTATCTTCGCATCGCTCGACTTAACCTGTTCATCTGAGTGCGGTCCCATCAGTAATCTCACCCGGCGGTCGGATTCGGCAGCGAACTCCTTTCGCAATGCCTGCCCCTGGGCACGCAAAGAGGGTTCTATGTGCTCGCGAATCTCAACTTTGGCTTCTGCTAGTAATTCCAGAAGGGTGCGAGCGCGCGAGCGCTCCACTACCTCAAATGCGCGATCGCTTTTTCCCTGTTGCGCCAGGAGGTCGATATACTCCTCATAGATAACGTCGTGCGATGCACGAAACTCCGAACGGGTAGCCTCGTTGCCTCCAAGCCTCCCCATCGCGCTCTCCAGAATTGTGATCGCGCGTCCATATTCTTCAGCAGCCAGTTCGGTTTCCCCCTTCGCGCTGAGGATCGTCGCCAAATCGGCAATATCCTCTGCATAGGCGGAACTTGCTGGCACAAGCCTTTCTTCAATTGCAAGCGCACGCCGAATATACCCTTCAGCCTCTTGCAGATTTCCACGATGCCGGGCAATCTCCGCCAACTGTGTTAGTGTGTCCGCCATATTGATGCCGTCCGGCTCGATTTTTTCCAGAATCTGCTGCCCGGTGGCTGCATATCGACCCGCTTTCTCAAGATCTGCGCGTTTGTTTGCTGCCATGGATAGCTCCGTCAGAATCCTGGCCTGTTCTGACGAGCCGGGTGCCACCTTTTGGATTACGGTAAGCGCCCGCGACCAGTAACTTTCAGCTGCACTCAGGTGATCGCTATCAAAAGCGTACAAACCAACGTTCATTAGGCATCCGGCGTAATCAATGCTGTCCGGTGCTATCTTCTCCAGAATTGCTTCGGTCTTCAGTGCGTACTTCTCCGCTGTCTCGAGATCCCGGCGTTCGTAGGCGAGCACGCCAAGATCGTTACTGAGGTTAAATCCTAGAACAGGATCAATGGGTTTCTTATCATATATCTCCAATGCCCGTCGTAATTGCAGTTCTGCACCGTTCAGGTCACCTTGCCGCGCAGAAATGAAAGCGAGGCCACTCAAAATCTTGGCAAGAGTGAGACTGTCCGGCCAACGAGCCTCTAACGTATCTCGGGCTTGGTCCACATACTTTTTGGCCTGGTTCAAGTCACCGCGTCTTAACATCACAGTAGCCAAGTCATTGTTGAATCTCGCGGAATCGGGCCCCTTTGCGCTGATTTTATCGAGTAAAGGTTTGGCTTCTTCCAGAAGCTCTTCCGCAGATCGGTCGTCATCTCGATTGAGCGACACCATCGCCAAGCTAATCAAAGTCCGCGCTGTCGCCAGACTTTCGGGGGCGAGTTTCTTATCAATGATCAAGGCTCGATGGTAGAGTTGGTCTGCTGTCTTGAGGTCGCGGCGCCAGTCGGTGACGAGAGCCAGATCACTGAGAGCCGATGCGGTGAGCAGCCCTTCTCGATCGAGAGATGCGCTATTGGATAGAGCTTTATGCAAAAGACGAGCGACCGTATCCCAGTCTCCCCGTTCTTCAAAGGCGGGCACCCACTTGCGTAGCAGAAATAGTTGTGCGACCGGGTTTCCTTCCGTCTTCGTCAGAGCTTTACCGTAGAGCAGATCCGTGGCGTTCCAGCGTTTGCGTTGACCCATTAAGTCCGCGGCGTCGCCAGCGCACCAGGAGTAAATCCAAGGCCGCCGACTATCGATTGAAGCAATGGAATGCCAAGCTGCGTAGGCTTCCCTCGTTTTTCCACTTCGAACCAGCTCCCTGCCATGGAGATAGAGCGCCAAACTGGCGGCAGTGAAATTGGGCCGCGTTTCCACTCCCCACTCTTCTTGACCCAGTTTCCATGTTCGTTTTTGCGACTGACTCGAGCCCTCGATCGTGACTGTACCGAGCGGGGCCTGTTCTATTTCAATTCTCATTAGATCGAAAGGAGACTGGATGACGCCTCTGGTCTCGCCTCGGGACCATGAGAGCAGTAGATCTCCGGGCTTGAGGCCAGCCTTACTGCCCTCCGAGTAATTCATCACACTCGTAACGACGACCCCGCGTGGAGACTCCGCCCAAGAGGAGAGTGAAGCCAGAGCTAAGAACAGAGGTAAGTACTGCCAGAATTGGCGGATGCCTTTCCTTTCCGTTCTCAAGTGCTCCAACATGGCCGTGACCTGTTCTCTACTTCGTTCACGTAAGAATACAACAGGCTCCGTCTATTCCTTCTCCAGGTTTGGCCGGGACGGGGTACGCGAGGGCAAGCGACTGCGTCTCAGAGTTATGAAACACCTGAGAGGGCAATTCGCTTCCGAGCATCACCGTGACAACTGTGCCGCCGTGCTGGCTGACTGTATGGTCTCCCGCTTGAGTGCCTCAGCATCCGTGAAGCATTGAGGTAACCGCAAAGACGACAAACCAAAGCGGAGACGTTCGGACATCGGCGTCCGGCTCGGCGCAACCAGGCTGATGAGGGCTGTTTTTGAGCCAAAGCGACGACAAGTTCAAGAAGGACTCCTTCTGCTTATCTCTTAGCTTGCAATGGCGTCGAGGAACCCACGTCCGAAAGTTTATTTTGGCGTAGAGGGGAGACGTACGCTTTTATTGTTGTCTTGGAAGTGATTGAAAATAAGTAGCATGGTGGAGGCGGCGGGAGTCGAACTTTCCAGTATCCTTTGGATTCTGTAACTTGCAGATTCTACAAGGGGAAGAAAATGCCAAAAGGCCCACACGAGCACGTCTATCGTACAATTATCGTACAATTTTGCTTCTTGAAAAGCGCCTCTCCTTCGAACATCTCGCGGGCCAAGCGTCTCTGCCCAGCCACAAGGTGTCGTGATCGCTCTTGGCGGGGCGCAGAGTGTCCGGATCGTCGAAAGTAAGGGTGCCGGGCCTTGACCCGTATTATCGGGTGGGAGCAGTCTGCCGAGCTCAGTTTACTAACACGGCTGGCGTGTCCGCCAGGGCTTCGAGAAGGTGTGTCCGCCAAGGCATCAAGAATCCGATCACCATGCAGCGCCGGAACATAGAAGCCGTTATTGTCTCTAAAAGTGGATGATAATCAACCACAAAGCGGATGATTATCTTACCGTGCGTGGTTTTAATCCCCGATGCAAACGACCTCAACCTAACCGAAAAGTGGTGCCTTCTTATATTTATTGCGTGAGAACGACTTCGAAGTCTTGGGGAGCACCCGCCTCAAGACGCTAGGGACAACATTTCCAAAATCCACGAATAACAGGGTTCTGCCCGTTCGCGACGCCAGATGTTGTGTTGTTCGTCCTCTGGTTCTGCTCTGATCAGTGACTTTATAGATTGCGCCTTGCTGGTGTGAGTTCGCAAGGCTTCGATAACGAGTAATTGTCAGTTTGATCAACAGAATCGGATCTAAACCTGTAAGAGTCTACTTATGATCTTGATCGGCTGCTGAATTTTGGTTTGCGGCTTACCGAAGCGGCGATAGTCTCTGCTAGTTTGGGCCGTCACCTGGGACCAGAACTCTGGGTGTAAATCGGACCGGCGTTCTGGGAGGGCGGATCAGAGACGGCACGAATGTACGCTATCAGCGCCTGTACATCGGACTTGCTGAGAGTGTTTCCCCAGGCGGGCATGAGCGCTGATTTCTGCAGTGCTGGTCCACCGTTAGTGATAATCGCAGTCAGGTCGGCATCGCTCATCTTGTTGAGGGTCTCGCCTTCACTGAATGGATGCGGCTTTACTTCGAGGTTGTCGTAGTTCGAAACACGCTCGGGGGTCGACTCTGGGTTGTGGCATCGTTCGCAGTACTGATCATTGAGGCCGCGACCAAGTGTCTGCTGGTAACCGAGCGCGATCTCCTCCAACTTGAGTTCGACCCGCTTGTGCGATTTGTCAAATATGAACGCCGTCAGCTGATATCGTCCGGCCACGCCACCGAGAGAAACATTGGTCGTCATTTGACCACTGGAATCGGTCAAACCATTCGCGGGATCGAAGGTTACGCCCGAGGCAGCTGAGAACGCAACCAACGCTCCCGGCACTGCAGTTCCTTGATCGTCATTCACCTGAACCACAACCGGTTGCGGCAACAGGCTGCCGGTTTGCGCGATCTGTTTTCCACCGCTGGATTCAACAATCGCCGCACCAAATGCGGTTGGCTTGGGCACAGGCGCCGATTCACTTTTGCGCGAACAGGAAGTCGCCAGCATGGCAACGCCAACAATCAAAACTGCATAGCGCTTCATTTCTTTGCCACCTCCTGTTTACCTCCGCCTTTCTGCGTAATTAGGAAAGCCGTGAGCGCGCGCGCATCTTCATCGCTCATGGCGCGATTGGGCTCAATCGTGCCCGGCCGCAGCGATTGCGGGTTCTTCATCCACTGATAAATCCATGCCGCGGTCAGGCGCGAACCGACTTGCGTCAGAGTCGGCCCGATGTAACCCTTGTCCTGCTTTACATCCACAATGTGGCAACCCTGGCAGGAGTGTTTTCCGTAAAACAGTTGCTTGCCCAATTCGATCTGCCCCTGTGGATACCCGCTCAGTGGCATCGAGTCGCGGTCAATCGCCGGGTTCTGATAGACCGTCATGATGTAGTCGGCGAGTTCGTCGGCCTCGCCGTCGGTGACGTTGAATCGCGGCATGCGGCGAATCAGCGCCGGGCGCAGCGTTCCCGGATTCTTGAAGAACTGCACCAGCCAGTCGCGCTGCACCGAACTGCCTTCCCATGTCAGATCCGGAGCCATTTCGCCGCCATGGCCGTTGATGCGGTGGCAACTGAAGCAGGCCATGTCGGTCATCAATTTTCCTGCTTTGCCCGCGGGCTGATAGTTCGACTCGGGCGCGACCGGGACCGCAAGCGAAGGCGGCAAAGTCGTCGAGCGCTCGTTCAGTGACAGCAATGCCGTGGTCAATGCGTCAATTTGGGAAGTTGAAAACGTGTACTGGGGCATCCTGAGTCCGGCGGCGAATGCCCGCGGCTGCTTGATTTTGCCTGCAATGTAATCGGGCAGCGTATGTTGCATGCTGGGCAAGAAAATCAGTTGCGTGACCGCTTTGCTGCCGATGCGGCTGAGTTCGGGCGCGAAATTCTCCGGCTTCTTGATGCCCACGATCTCATGGCACGACGCACATCCGTAGTCGGAAACCAGCCGCTTGCCGTGCGCGATCTGCTCGGGCGTGGCCGGATCGAGATGCACGTTGGCCAACAGATCGGAATCTGTCTTGGCTTTGAGAAATTCCGCCAGCGTCGCGACCTGCTGATCATTGAACCGATAATGCGGCATCGCCGTTCTTGCGTCATACACGCGCGGATTCCGCAGCCATCCTTGCAACCACTCCGGCTTTAGCTTGCTGCCGACTTTGGTCAGCTCGGGCCCCACCTCGCCGCCTACAATATTGCCGGCAGCATTCTGTACCGCGTGACAGGATGCGCAGAATGACTCGCCGTACAAACTTGTTCCGGCGGCCGGATCGGACGATGGCTTCGCCGACACCGCGATTGTGTCTCCCGTTGCCGGGGTGCTGTTTGCGATCAGGAACGCTGACATGTCCCGGGCATCGTCATCGCTCAACTTGAAGTTCGGCATGGTAGCGGTTGAGGCGTAAGCCTGCGGATCTTTCAGCCACGCATAAATCCATTCTCGCGTCGTTTTGTCGGCAATGTGCGAGAGCGACGGAGGATCATCCGTCGCCTTCATTACGCTGCCATCGGGCAGCTTGATTGTGTGGCAGTTCACACAGCCGTAGCGCGCCAGCATCTTGCGGCCTTGATTCAAGACCGGAGTTCCCGGCAGCGGACCGCGGTGACACTGGCCACACGACGATTCGATGTACTTGGCTGGAAGAATTGGCTGCTCCCACGCCAGTGTGCTGTTGTGCGCCTCGGTAACCGTTGTGGCCGCGCCCTGTCCGCGATGGCACACCACGCACCCGAACTGGTCGAGCTTGTGGGGAATGACCGGATGCGTGCGGTACGGCTGAGCCGCCACATCCGCAAGGCTTACTTCCTTGAGTCCCACATGGCAGCTTGTGCAGCGGTCGACCACGCCCAATTCTGGCAGCCAGATTTGTTGAATGCCTCCCTGAAAATGGCGCTGCAGCGTATTGGCGTCGCTGCGGTTGCGAACCATCTTGAGATAGCCGTGCTGATAATGCCGCCACTCACTAAAAAAATTCTTGGCAGGGGCTATTGCAAGGGACAGCAGAAAAACTATGCTAACAACACCAAACGAGCGTACGCTGTCGCCGAACAATTTGTGCCAAAGCGACCTAAGTTTCCCGTTCATGATCGCCGCATCCTTGTCGTCATCTCTCCATACATCCCGCGTCTTATCCTTGCCATGGCCAGATCCACGACCATCCCGGACCGCGGAAGAATGTGCCCACCGCAGTCAACACGATTAGCTCAAACAAGAACCAGGTCATCACCCAGTACGACAGTGGCCGCAGCGCCAGGTACCGCCGGAAGGCCGACTGCGACCGAGGCGAACTCTGCGATGCCAGCAGCATCAGCGCCGCGATGATCAAGGTCGGCGCCAGCGCCACGATTACATGGAACGCGCCCAGAAAAACCGAGAGCACGGCGGTCGTAGCATAGAAAAGTCGCAACCTCTGATCGCGATTTTTCAGAAACAAACCGTCTGCTTCAATGTTGACTTTGAAGTACGGAATTACGATCAGCGCTATCGCCACCAAACCAGGTACTAGCACGCCCGCAACCACGGGCGGAAAGTAGTGCAGCATCTCCTGGAGGCCGAGGAAATACCACGGGGCTTTCGCGGGATTAGGAGTGTGGGAAGGATCGGCCAACCCTTCGAGCGGGGCGTTGAACGCGAGCGCAATCCACACTAGCACGGTTGCGAGCGTCATGATCGCGACGGCAGCGCGGAACAGCACTTCGGGAAAGGTCTGAATCTGCTCTTCGGTTTCGGCCTTTACCTGCGCCGAAGTGCGGCGAGTGATGAACACAATCCGCCGGGGCGACTTTTTCGCGTTTGAATCGACACTGGCGACGAAGTCTTTGGAGTCGGGCATGATTATTTCGCCTCGTTCGTAGCAGAAACTTCATTCGCAGACTGTGCTCGCACCACCGATGGCTCGCTCGAATGCGCGTACAATCCTCCGTCCTTTCGAATCCGCCAGAAGTGAATCGCCACAAAGAACATCGCTGTCAGTGGAAGAATCATGCAGTGCAGCACATAAAATCGCAGCAGCGCGTTGGCGTTGACAGCGTTGCCGCCAAGCAGCAGGAAGTGAATCTTATTGCCGATCAGGGGAACGGCTGAGGCGATATTCGATCCGACGGTGATTGCCCAGTAGGCCAGTTGATCCCACGGCAGCAGATACCCTGTATAGCTGAGCAGGAGCGTGATCAGCAATAGAACTACGCCGATCACCCAATTGAACTCCCTCGGCGTGCGATATGCCCCGCGGTAGAAAACTTTGAACATGTGTGCGAACACCAGAAAAACCATGGCATGCGCCGACCACCGGTGCAGATTGCGCAGAAACAATCCCGACGACACTACAAACTGCAAATCCTTTGTGTCTGCATAGGCCTGCGGCACCGATGGATGATAGTAGAGCATCAGTGGAATGCCGGTAGCGACCAGAATCAGAAACGTTCCCAGCGTGAGCGTTCCCAGATACCACGTTGCGCTGAAACTCAGCATGCGCGTGCGCACTTTGGTTGAGAACAGGTGCAGAAACACATTTTGTTGAATCGCCAGTGCACGCTTCAGCGTGCTCGATCCCGTGCCGCTGCGGAAAATCGAGCGCCACACCCGAGTTTGCCGCAGATCGTCGAAGTATTGGCCGCCTGTTTTCTCCATCGTCAGACCCTCACAAAGGAATCCCGCGCCAGCGCCGGAACGTCGGTCGAGCGATCCACCAGCAAGTCACCGTCGTCGTTCAGCCAGATCCGTTTCCACGGCAGCGGCTTGGGTGCCGGCCCTTCGATCTTTTTCCCACTCTGTTCGAATTTGCTGCCATGACAAGGGCAGGCAATCATGTTCAACTCCGGCTTCCAAGCGGTCAGACAACCCAAATGGGTGCAGACAGCGCTCAGCGAGAAGTAGCCTTCCTGGGAATGAATGATGTAGATCGCGTTGGTGACGTCGAGAGTGACCGAATCCAGCGGATAGCGGTCCGGCTTTCCCGCGTTAACCACGGGCGAGGGCTCATACAGCACATTCGGTTCAAGGTACTGATAGGAAAATGCAGCCGTGCCCACCGCCGCAATGCTTAGCGAACCAAGCCCCAGGCGCATGAAAAACTCCCGCCGGTTCACGTCGCCATTCTTCGTGGTTTCATTTGGCATAAGGCCTCGCATGAGCCGACTTCTTGCTTCTTACCTCGGTAATCCGGCTCCGATCGCCGCCGCGGAAATCAAACCCGTCGGCTCGGCCGGAAGCAAGTTGTACGACTCCATCGTGATCGTGCCTACCGGACAACGCATCGCACAGAGCCCGCAGCGAATGCACCGCGTCTCGTCTTTCAGCATCGCCGTGCCGGTCACAACGCCGAGTTCGTCTGCTTTCACTTCATCGAATTCGACGCCGAACAACTCCTGGTTGTCGCGAATGTGCTGCACAGTTTCGGGTTCGAACGCGATCCGGTCGAGGGAAACCAGCTCCAGACACCTTTCCGGGCACACGTCCACGCACCCGCCGCACAGAATGCACATGCTGCCATCTTCCGGCACACCTTCGAAAATCGTGTTGACCCAGCAGTGCAGGCAGCGCTGCGCCTCGGCCATGGCAGAGGCAGCGTCGTATCCGATTTCGACCTCGGTGACGCCGGTACGCCGCTCTAGGGGAAGCATGGGGACATGTTGGCGCTGAATTTCGAGATAGCCGAGCATCATGGTGTGACGCTTCAACAGTTCGACTTCGATGATCGGCTCGGGATGCTTGCCACCACGCAGATATTCATCGATCCCAACCGCTGCGCGTTTCCCATCGCCCACGCTGTCAATAATCAGGCGCGGGCCGAATACACAGTCGCCGCCGGCAAAAATTCCGGGGGCAGATGTCATCAGCGTCTGAGGGTTCACCGCGATCAGCCCGCGCGGCGAAAGTTCGACTTTGTCCTCGGGACAAAAGAAGTCGAGCCGTGGCGCTTGCCCGATGGCCATGATGATGGTGTCGCACTCGATCTGGCTTTCGCTGTTTTCGTAGAAGGCTGGATTGAAGCGGCGATTTTGATCGAAAACCCACTTGGTTTTCAGCGTTTCGAGCGCAGCGACTTTGCCGTCTTTGCCGACGATGCGCTTCGGCCCCAGGCCCGGATGAATGATGATGCCTTCTTCTTCTGCTTCCTCGATCTCCTCCAGCGCAGCCGGCATCTCTTGGCGCCGCTCCAAGCAAACCAGATCCACTTCGCGAGCACCCATGCGCAGCGCGGAAAGCGAGATGTCGACCATTTCTTTTGTGGCGACGGCGGAGACATTCTCTTGCGATGGCTCCAGATCCTCGACGCCCGCGGCGTGCTGGCGAACGACTTCGCGGGCGGCCGAACGTGCCACATCCATCGCCACATTACCACCGCCAATCACGATCACTTTCTTGCCGATCGTGAACTTGTACCCCAGATTGACATTTAGCAGAAAGTCGATTCCCTTGTGCACGCCATCCAGATCGACGCCCGGAATGGTGAGATCGCGGCTGCGATGCGCACCGACAGCAATCAGTACTGCGTCAAATCCCTTGCGGCGCAGATCGGAAACAGTAAAGTCGCGCCCAGCGGCATGATTCAGCTTGAGCGTAATATCGCCGGTTTCGAGGATTTCGCGAACTTGAGCCTCCACTACATCTCGCGGCAGCCGGTATTCAGGGATACCCAAATACAGCATTCCACCGGCAACGGGCGCTGCCTCGAAGATCGTGACCGAATACCCCATCAGTGCGAGATCATGGGCTGCCGAAAGTCCGACCGGCCCTCCGCCAACGACAGCAACCTTGTACGGCAGTTTTTTCTGGCCGCGTCCCTCGTTAATTTTGATCGGATGCTTTGACTCCGGACCAAACTGCTCGGTTAGAAATCGCTTGAGAGCGCGAATGGAGATCGGCCTGTCAATTTCGCTGCGGCGGCACGCCGTTTCGCACGGATGCGCGCACACTCGTCCGCAGATGCTAGCCAACGGATTGGGCTCGCGGGCCAGCCGATATGCCTCTTCGAATCGTCCTTCGGCAATCAGGCCTACATAGCGCCCGGCATTGGTATGGGCCGGGCAGGCCATCATGCAGGGGAAATTCGAGTGCAGCCAGTCGGCGTCGACTCGTTTGTCTTTGAATCGCTTCAGCATCGCGGCGCTTTTTATTGCGAAATCACTGAACGTCCACTGGTGTCCTTGCCCGGGTTAACTGAGAGAAAACACACGGAGCCAGTTGAACGCTTGCCATCGGTTCCCGGAGCTGTATCGCTCAGTTACTGCTTACTTTGCTACCGTGAAATCGGCCTTGCCGCCGCCCGCTACAGTCACGGGCTTCGACTGCGCCTTCGCGCCTTCATGCCACACTGTCAGCGTATAGGTGCCGTCGGGCACGTCCTTTATCTTGTAATTGCCGGCATCATCGGTTTCGGCGAAGTAAGGAGTCGGGCTGACGATCAGATAACCCGCCATGTCGGGGTGGACGTTGCAGAGCAGCGGCACAACGCCCGGCTTGTCGAACGTGAAGCCGCGCTTCTCGCCTTTCGGCCATGTCCCAAGATTGTGTCCGGCCTTCTTGTCGCTTCCCACCTGCGACCAGAAGACGTTGTGCGCAACGTTGTCGCTGTTCAAGAAGTCGACGGTCGTGCCCTGCTGAATGGCCAGAATATGCGGCGAGAATACCAATCCTTTCTGGTCTATCACCGGGTGGTCTTTGGGTGCGGGAAATGTTTTGCCGGCGATGGCTTCCACATAAACCACCGACTTGCCTTTCATTCCTGTCACTTTGCCGTCAATATCCCCGGCCCACGCCCCGACCGATAACCCAGCTACCAGCACTGCGATTCCGAAGCTCTTCATTGCATTTTCTCCTTTAGAAATGTGTGTGCACACGCGTCAGAAAACTATCTTTGCGTCGAGATACAGCGTGTTGTTGGCGCTCGCATTGCGGCCAGAGCCGTCATAGTTGGTCGATCCGCCATTGAAGCGCGTATATGCTGTGTATTGCGCCGCAAGTTGCAGATTCTGCCAGGGCCAATACGAGACATTAAACAGAACCCCTGCGCCGCGCGGATCGCCATTGGCGCTGCCGCTCAGCGGAGCCGCGGCATACAAAGTGGGATCGACCGTCCCGCCAGTATCGAAGACGCCGAACGTTCCGGTGTATTTGTTGCCGATGTGATATTCGGCATTTGCCATGACGGTGTTCAGATGATGCGAGCCGAAGGACGCTGTGCCGAGCACAGCGCTGGCCAATGGGTCGGAGTTCTCGTGGATGAACGTTCCACGGAACGAAAGAACGTCGGTTCGGAATAGCGTCCGGTCGATCTGCGTGTCGAAGGCCACATCGGTGTATTCGTCTTCCGGGCCAGTGATGGCTTGCGGACTCGTCCGCACGTGCATGCCGTAGGTGCCGATCTCGTATTGCGTCTTGCCCGTCAGTTGCTGCAGGGCGAGACGCCAATACGGCGCAAGTCCACGGATGTTGTAAGAAAAACCAGTTCCAGGATTCGGCTGTGGACCGCCCAGGTGTTCCGACCTGTAAACTTGCGCATCTAGGTACACATGGTTGTCCCACATGGCGTATCCGCCGAAACCGCCAACGTCCTGTGCGAGAGGGCCGTTAATGATCGCCGTGGCGGCTGGCACCGGTGCGAAATCACTAGCGATCCACGGGAAACCCCAGGCCGGGGTGCTGTTCCATAGATCTTCTACCGTCGGGTTATTGTTGAGGTCCAACCCGTAGACCAGCTCTTTTCCGCTCCACTTTGTCTTGTTCGCAAAGCGAATGTCGGTGTTGTCCATGCCGAAATGGTTGGCTTGCGTGTCATACGTGACTTGGAGGAAGCTACCGATATTGCTGGTCCATGCGCCCGAAAGGAAGAGGGAAATATCCTGTGGAAACTCAAAATTGCCGTTCTGCGTTCTGGTCGTCGGAGTCGTGCTCGTGTTTGGCTCCGGAGACTTCAGCGAGGTGAAGGAAGTTTCCAGCACTACTGAAAGAGGCAGCGACGCAAGAAGATCAAGCGCGGCACGCTTTTTGCCGCCGTCCGTTTTGACGACCTTTGTCTCGTCGGCTCGATCGACATAGCCGAGCAGCTTGAATCTTCGCCCGGCCTGGTTCAGTTCCGGAGGAGCATAATGGCAGCCGCTGCACGGCAAACCCGTTTGCCGCGCATAGCTTGGAACCGCCTCCGCTTTCGGCGGGTTCATCGCGGCGAAATAGAACACACCCATGAGGACTACTGCTGTAACGAAAAAAGCCGTCCATATCTTCATGTGCCATCTCCTTTTCAACCGCGGATTACCCAATACCCCAAGGGAACACGCCTCATCGCGCTTAGGAACGTGGGCGACTGCGAGCATAGAACTGCAAAAGCGCTATTGAGTCGCCCTGCTACATTCATGAATTGGTGAGGTTTGTTGCCCTCTAGTCTTGCTGCAAGATGGGCCTGATAGTAGGTCGGAGAAGGCAGCGAGTGATGTGATTGAAATCACACTCATTGGTGATCACTGGCCTCGCGAGAATGTTTGTGCTCGTCTGGACTGCTTCCACTGGAGGCTGAGATTGACCGAGAAGGCTCACACACGGTCGACAGGTTCCTTGCGATTCAACCCTGCTGTTTCGAGTTAATGATTTGATCCATCTGCCCGTTAATTCTCTTCGTGCTGGAGAGGTATTGGCTACAGATGTTCATAGTTGAAACTGCAACCTGGAGTCAGGTCCGCAAGCCGGAATAGGATTCAAACTGTAGACCGCTCATGTTTAGTGCCCGTCTTGAGTCTCTAGCCTTTTTCTCAGGGTTTCGCGTTCATCGAGCACACGTTGTATCTCGCCTTGCCAACTCGTCGTATTTCGCGGGGTCTTTTTCCTTCATGACCTGGGCTAGAAAGTTGTTTGAGACATTCTGTCGACTCCGCGAACGCATCCGACATACGCAGTCCCCCATTCCGAGCTTGGTATGGCGGATTACACCTTGCCTGCGTCAAAGTTGACAGTGATTTGGATCACAAAGCTCTTCGCTTTGCGTGACGGGGCAAACCCCCTCGATGAACCTTGCTCGATCGCCAGGAATGCGCAGCAGCTAACCAGCCGAAGACGTGGGCGTGAAACCCCCATCTCAGATGCGATACTGCGGCGGGTGGGAGTCCCGCCGCAGAATGCTTCCAAAGTATTGATTATAAACAAGATATCTGGTGGAGGCGGCGGGAGTCGAACCCGCGTCCGAAAATGTCACTGGCCAAGAGCCTACATGCGTAGTCCAGTTCCTGCCCCGGGCATCAGGCGTTGCCGCCCAATCCCAAGACGTTCGCAGTCCGCGCTCAGAACGGACAAGAAACGCGTTCCGCTAGCCTGAGATCTTAGCCTCGCGGCCCAGACGTAGCCGCGAAGAGCAGCCCGCTGTGCGACGTCCTTCGGAGGCCCACGGGCGAAGCCTCCTGGGACGGCTGCCTAAACTAGTTAGGCTGCGTATGCCATCGGTTGATTGGCAATTATCGTTTTGCACGCGATTGCGGGTGTGTGCACCCCGGCATGCCTCCTGGCCGCAAGCATCCCCGTCGAAACCGTGACGCCCCCACTGGTGGGATCGGCCTTGGAAAGATCTACTTCAATCGTAGGTTTCACACCTTCGGAAGTCAAATTGGATGAATGTATCGTTTGACCTCGCCCTGCAAACGGCGCTTCGAGGGAGATAGACTGCTGTCGGTCAACCCACAGTCGGGGATATCGCGTCGGCGAAGAGGGCGTTTGTCCCGACTAAACTCTCGTCGCGGTGATCATGCAGTAGGTCATAGGTCCCAGCGGCGCGTTGACCAGCGGCAGCAACATTGGCGCCAGTACGTTGTTCCAGCGGGCACGGGTCATGGCGCGCTTGCCGAGCACAACCTCCGTCACCAGGAACTTCAGAGATACCCATGGGATGTGGGCGATCGAAGGCGCCACCCGCATCTGCAAATGCTCCACGGTTATCTGTTTGAAGCCAAGCTGCTCCAACCGTGCGGTGAACGGGTCCAACTGGGCAAACTCTTCGATGACCCAGCACTCGCACAACTCACGATAGATGCGCTCCTGCAGCCTGCTGACGAAACGCGTCCTGGCAAGAAAGCCGTCCGCGACGACGAGGCGTCCACCGGGTCGCAGCAGGCCGTGTGCCTCCTCCAGCAGGATGCCCTTGTCCACGCCGTGTCCGTAACAACTGCTCTCCAGCGCGTAGACACCGTCGTAGCTGGAGCGTGGCAGATTCAGGTCTTCGTAGTCGCCCTCGACAACGCCGATCCGCTCACCGCAACCGGCTGCCTCGTTTAGGGCACGGGCGTGCTCCACCTGCCATGGAACCGGCGTTACTCCCAACAGCTTCGCGTTTGGCAGACGGCGGGCAAGACTGCGCAGTGTGGCACCCAGGCCGCAGCCTAGGTCAAGCAACTGAGGCTCAGCGATGCCATCCAGCTCCAGTCGCGCAAGTACCTGCGCGTTCATCTGCTCCAGCATAGCTTCGCGATCGAAAGGATTCGCACCAGCGCAGTAATAGCCAACGTGCATATTGAATTCGCGGCTCCATGCGGCATAGTCCGGGCCGGCTTCGCGGTAGTACTGCTCCAGACTGATCCGCGGCACAACCCGACCAGCAATGGCTGGCCGAGCTATAGCTTCTTCACTGACCTTTGCGGGGATCATCGCGCTCTCTCTGATTCTGATTACTTTAAGTTCAGTATATACAGAAAGTACAGTATGTACAATAATAAATTCAGGATGAGTCGCGAATGCTTTCAATGCCCTAGGCCAAGTGATTTGGTATGCGCCTCAAGTCACCCACTTTGATAATATTCACAATAGTGGCTTGACAAATAAATTTTATTAACTTATTGTTTGAATAAGTGTAACATCTATGCCTTACAAAATCAAGTCTTCGAAGGACTGGCAGGAGCTGACCCACCTCACCCAGGGCCAGCCCGTCGTCGTCGAGCGTGTTCGCCTGACTGACAAAGACATCGCTATCGAAGGCAGCTTCGAACTTCCGCAACTCGCTCGTCTCGACATGGAGGACCAGATCTTCATCACCGCCTTTGTTCGCTCGCATGGCTCGATCAAAGAGATGGAACGAGTTTTCGGCGTCAGCTATCCGACCATCAAGTCGCGGCTGAACCGCATCGCCAACAGCTTGGAGTTCGTCGAGACCAATCCCATGCCCTCGAAAGCCGAGACGAAGGCTGAGATCCTCGAGCGTTTGCAGCAGGGAGAAATCACCGCCGAACAGGCAATCCGCGAGATGGAGGCGCTCTAATGATTCCGTTAGTAGCCGTGGTCAGCCTGCGCAATCAGGAGAGCCGCACGTTTCGCCTGTGGATTCCGCTCTTCTTGGTTTGGCTGTTGCTCTTGCCGCTGGCCATTTTGTTGTCGCCATTTGTTTTCATAGCTTGCCTGGCGTGCCGGGTGAATCCATTCCGCGGAGTCACAGTGACGTGGCAAATCCTGAATGCCCTGGCCGATACGAACGTTCAGGTGGAACAGCGCAGCGCCGGATTCTCGTTTCATGTTTTGTAGGAGGTCAGAAATGAACGAACATCGCCGTCAGATATTGCAGATGCTTGCCGAAGGCAAGATCAGCGCCGACGAAGCGGAGCGCCTGATTGCGGCGCTGGGAGAGCCCTCAGCCGCGGGCGTGTCGGAGCCAAGCTCGGCAGGCTCCGCCAAACCGCGCCCCAAGTACCTGCGTGTGCAGGTGGATTCCGAGGATAACAAGGATGGCCCAACCAAGGTGAACGTTCGCGTGCCCATGCAACTGCTGCGCGCCGGAGTGAAGCTTGCCGGCCTGATTCCGCCGCAGGCGCTGCATCGCGCCAACGATGCCATGCACGAAAAGGGCATTCCCGTTGACCTGAGCCAGATCAAGCCGGACGACCTGGAAGACCTGGTCGAGCAGCTAAACGATTTGACCGTGGACGTGGATCAGGACGACGCGAACGCGAAAGTGAAGGTGCGTGTTTTCTGCGAGTGAGCGGGGCAGAGCGAATCCCGCTTGATCAACCACACGGCTGGATCGATCCAAAGGCTGCTTGTTCACCGTGGCGATAGGGTCAGTGTCCGGCCCTGCTCGACTGAGCCCTTACGGCAGTGGTCTGACGGCGGTGGGCCCGACCAGAGTGCGGCCAGCTGCGCCGGGTCCGTAACGACGCAGAGCGAGTAGTCCCCGGGCTCGATCGCCTCGACCTCCGCCGGCCCGTCCCCGCTGCTCCCAGCTTGGTCAGTACCCCAGCCGGCAACTGTGCGGGCGTCTTGGATGGCGCCGTTGTGCACCAGATACAGCGTGGCGGAACTATCGAGAGTGCGCCCGGGCGGCTGGAAATTCAGCACAAGCCTCCCGCCGGACATGTCGAGGGTGATGGTATTTGCATCAGGCGACTCATTACTTTCATTCGAGATTGGCATCCGGATCAACTTGAGGGCATATCCCGGCGCTCCGACCGTCAGCCCCACTTCCGTGGTCCCAGGCGGCAGCTTCACCTCGAAGCGGCCATTCTGATCGGTGCGCGCGAACTCGCGCGGCACGCCCGGCGGAATCCAGATCTGCACGGCCGCGTCCGCCACGGGTCCCTTGCTCGACAGCACGTAGAAGGAGACGCGCCTGGAGGGGTTGAGAACCAGCCTTAACTCGCTCTCCCTGCCCTCCACCACCTCAAAAGGCGTGCGATCTGAAACACCTTCGGGCGACTCGGCTACTGCGGTGTACTTCCCCGGTGGCAGATCGGGCATCTCGAAGCTGCCAGCGTCGTCGCTGGCGGTGGTCGTTCGGATGCCGCTTGAGTCTTCGAAGGTGACTGGAATGCCGTGTTGTGGTTGGCCATCCTCTGAGACCACGCTACCGCGCACGGCGATTGTCGGCAACTCCAGGTCCAGCCAGGTAGTGGCCCCGCCAGCAGCCGGCCGCACGCTTACGCCCAACAAGCGCTCGCTGATAGGCGGATGGGTGACGTGCGCCTCGACGGTCCAGCTGGTTTCCTCGACGTTGGGCGCGACCGGCAACAGCCCCTGGAAACGGCCTTGATCGTCGCTCATGAGGGTAGCCGACTCCCCTCCCGCATCGTTGAAGAAAACCAGTCGGGTGCGTACCGGCTGCATGCTCAGCCGCACGCGGCCTGCCACTCTCACAGACGCCAGGCGCAACGCCAGCGGCCCGCTGCCTGTGCTCAGATTGAAATACCGTTGCAGCCACAAGGTGCCGTCGGAACTGGTGACGACCACGCGATAGATGCCGGCCATGAGTCCGCGCCGTTCCCAGCGTCCATCCGCGGAGGCCTTGGCCTTGTCCGCGATCCTTTGCGAGCGCGGGGCCGTCGCGTCCACAGTGAGCTGCCATGGCCGACCCTCGGGGTCTGTATTGGGCGTGACAGCGATGTCGAGAGTCAGCTCTTCGAGCAGCAAGGGAGGATCGATTTGGGTTTCACCGTCCGCTTGCAAGAGCAGCTCGCGGAAGCCGCTCGCCGCCGGGCACTCAACAGCCAGCACGTGCCTGCCGGGCAGCACGCCGACGACTTGAAAGTAGCCGCGGCGGCTGAGGGGCACCGAGAAGCTCCTCTCACCTGCTGGCGCGCTTTCTAGGTCGGGCTCCGGCCCGCGGCGCCTCTCCACATCCGCTTGCAGAGTCGCGCGGCAGGGACCTGGCGGGTCCGAACCGTCCTTTCGAACTGCTCGCCCAAAGACGGATGCCGCTCGGCGAAGGACGGTGCGGCCGAGATCGGTGCTCTCTGCGGCCTTCAGACTTATCCCCCACTCGTAGCGGGGAGCGAAACCCGCGGACTCCAGCCGCACGTCGAACAGGCCGGCCGGTCCCAGGCAACTCCACGTTCCTTTGTCGATCTGACAGCGCAGTTCGGCGCGCGGCGGGCTCGGCTCTGATCCTGAGGCGGGTGTTTGCTGGGAGGCTATCTCGTTGGCAGCAGCAGGCGCCACGCTCAGCTGAACTTCGAGGGCACGGGGTAGCAGTTCTCCTCCGGTCGCCAGGACTTCGCCGTGCAGAGACGCCGCTGGCCACAGCGCGAGCCGCAGGCTGGCTGGCGCCTCACGAGAGACCGTGACTTGAGCCTCCTGGCTCCAGTATCCAGGTGCGGATGCTTGCACCTGCCAGACACCCTCGGCAAGCTCCAGGACCGCACCGTCCGGCGGGGCTTCGGCTTCGACGGGCACGGCGCTATCAGTGTCACCCGCCGTTCGAACCGCCCGGATGTGGACGCGCGCAAGCGTGGATGTAGGCGTACCGGAAGGCCAGTCAAGCACCACATGGACCGGCAACGCCGCCGCCTGCAAGCCACAGAAAGCGAAAGTGGCGCCTAGCAGCACTTTGCGACCAAGCATAGACATCCCCGGAACCACGCAAACACTCAAACATTTTTCCTGAAAGCCTGGTTTGTCCTATTCGATTTACTTACTACGACACACACGAAAGCCCTGATCGGGTCCCGTGCCATTCGCTGCCAGGCTGCCCCGGAAAGCCGACTCGGCGCAGAAGGCGACACCCATCCAACCCCCGCCCCTCCAAACCCGACCAAAGCCGCTTTGACTCCCTTTCGGGTCAGTTACATTTGTCTCCAGGTCTCCGTACCAGTCCCAGCACCATTCCCTCACATTACCCGACATATCGTAAAGCCCTAACTCGTTGGGTTTCTTACTGCCGACGGGTTTCGGTTGATCGTGGTTCTGTTGTATGGCAGGCCATTGCCAGAATCCTGTTAAGTCTTTGTCTCCAGAGTTTCTCCAATACCACGCAACTTCGTCTATGTTATTGCTCCCACTGTACGTGTAACTCCTGCTTAACTGGCCTCCGCCTGCCGTGTATTCCCACTCTGCTTCCGTGGGCAATCGGTAACCATTTGCTTCTGCATTGATCGTTACCGTCCACTTAATATCATCGAGGTCGCCAAATTTCGGGTTCGGCTTATTATTCGGATCCTTCTTATTCTTGTCGATGTTGTAATACGGTACTAAGCCATCCCGGATACTTCTTTTATTGCAGTACTCAATGGCGTCGTACCAGTTGACCATCTCTACTGGCAAATTGTCACCCTTGAATTTTGACGGATTGCTTCCCATGACCTCAATCCACTCTTTTTGCGTCACCTCATATTTGCCAATATAAAAGTCCGATATCGTTATGGCCTTTCCGTAGTAGTTGGAGACCGTGTTTCTAAAAGTGCCGCCTTTGACCAATACGAAGTTATCAGGAACTTCTCCCGAACCAGCGCTGGCAACAACCGCTATTGCCGTTAACCCGACGACAACCATGATTGCCGCCAGGACGAACTGTCTTTTCATTGAGATGTCCCGTTTCTCGCTGACCAAGATCGAAGAATCACATGCGTCCGGATTACAAATATTTAGATGAGCCCCAAACACGCTTGCCACGAAGGTTTCCGGCCGCGCTGCTTACACTACCAAATGGTTTTCTTGAAATAAAACGCAGGGCCGGCGGCTTTGAGACCGGGCCGGCCCGAGCGATATTCAAATGATTTGGGGGGAATGGTTACCACACGGTTGCGTTAACGTACCCACTAGCGCCGTTATATGCCTCTGTCCCGAGGATTTGATAGTTGAAAGAACCCATATTCATCCCGAGACTGGCCCAGTGGTTAAAGTGGTTGCTAGTGGTGACGGTGTGGTTCGATCCAGTTGACGATCCGCCCCAGTTATCTAAGTACTGCTCGAAAGTTGCGGTGCCTTCGATGGAGGGTTGGTTCTGTTGCAGATGCTCCCACGTGCTGTAGCTGTGCCCATCGCTGGAAACACTGCCCTTATACGTCGCATTTCCCGTATACAGCGAACCAAGCTCACAGATGTAATACTCGACGAGCGGGTTTGTCGTCCACCCATAGATGGAGATGTTGTTATAGCCGTTGGCGGCGCCGACATTGTAGCCGATGGACTGAGCACTGCCGGTACTCCAGCCCTTACCACCAACCATATCGCCGACGCCAGACCAGCTGATTGCGTAATTGCCAGGATAGGTTCCTGCGCCGGGAAATGTCATGGTTGCTGACCCGCTGCTGGTATACAACGAATAGAAGTAGCCGTGATTCGTGCCGGTTCCATTGTTATAGACCGTCTGAGCGCTTGCCGTGACAGTTACGCAAACCGCCACTACGAGAGCACAGAGGACTAATGGTAGAACCCGAGACGAAACGAACCGCATTGAGTTGGACATTGCTCTTAGATCCACAGAGATCTCCTTTTGTGCAGCGGCCATCTTGGGCCGCCGGGTTTCTATGCTATCCCCCTGCCGCGCAATGTCAAGAAAAAACCAGACGCGTCTTTCGTTTCCGAAGAATAAGCGAGTCCTTTTCGGGAAATCATGCGAGATTCCGTTCGCAAGCCCTCATCTCGCCAGCGATGCAATGCTTCAACATGGCACACCGTTTGATTCAAGCCCGATCAAGCGCCGGACGACCTCGAAGAGCCGGTCGAGCGACTCAACCACTGACCGTGGACGCGGATCAGAACGACGCGAAAAGTCAAAGTGAAGGTTCGTGCGTTTTGCGAGAAAGTGGCAAAAGCGAACTCGTAGACAGAACCCCCTGTTTGTTCAAGTCCTGCGTGGTTGATTGCGCCAGTGATCGACGATTATCCTGCATCCCGCCATCGTTTCGGGCATCTCTACTACGGCGCGGTTTGTAAATCGGTGGCAGCAATTGCACTGGTTGACGTGCGACAATCTTGAACGTCCAATAGAGAGGAATGGTGCGCCGCTTGATGCAACTACCCGAGGAGCGCTGCCGGTGAAGGCGCACTGTCTTCCGTTCACGCAAATCCCGCACACGACGCCCCTTTTCGCCGACTTCCTCGCATATTCGCCCCAGGTGCAGGCCTTCTATTCCCGGCCGCCGCACTCTTCCGAATGGTTGCGCCAGGCAGCATCCGAGATCTCCTACGATTCCTCGCGCCGCCAGCGTGTAGCCGACATCTTCGAGCGTCAGAACAAGGTTTGGGGTGCCTCGCCGAAAACCCTTGCCAATCTCGACCGCTTTCGGCGAGGCGCCGCCGTGGTCGTGACCGGTCAGCAGGTGGGCCTGTTCGGCGGCCCCATGTTCTCCATTTACAAGGCGCTCAGCGCGATTAAGGTGGCTGACGCAGCCACCGCCGCCGGAGTCGACGCCGCACCCGTCTTCTGGCTGGCCACCTACGACCATGACCTCGCGGAGGTCAATCACGCATCTCTGCCGAGGCCAGACGGCGCGCTTGAGACGCTTACGACCGCGAGCCACGGGATTCCGGGATCGCCCGTCAGCGCCGTCCGCCTGGGAGATGAAGTTCTTCCCGTGTTGGAGCGTGCGGCAAGCTTGCTCGGCGACACCGAAGCGACAAAACTTCTTCGCGAGACCTATCGCCCGGAAGAAACTCTGGGCACTGCTTTCGCTCGCTTGTTTGCCAGGCTATTTGCCGAGTGGGGCGTGATCGTCCTCGACGCTTCGGATGGCGAACTGCATCGCGTTGCCGAGCCGATCTACCGAGCCGCCATCGAGCGCGCTGATGAGCTGGCTGCGACCTTGCTGGCGCGGGGCAAGGCATTGGAGGCTGCGGGCTATCACCAGCAGGTGAAGGTGACCCCGTCCTCGGTGTTGCTCTTCACGTTACAGAACGGCTCGCGGACAGCCATTCACCGCCGCCAGAGCGGCGATTTCGCGATGGGTGGCGAGGAAGCTGCTGAAAAGATCTCGCAGGCCGAACTGCTAAGCCGACTCGGCTCTGCTCCCGAGCACTTTAGCCCCAATGTTCTGCTCCGGCCTATTGTGGAAGACTTTCTTTTGCCCACACTTGCCTACACCGGAGGGGCGGCCGAGGTCGCATATTTCGGGCAGGCTGGGGCCGTTTACGAAACGCTGCTGGGCCGAGTGACCCCGATCATCCCACGCTTTTCTGCCACCATCGTCGAGCCGAAGATCGAGCGCCTGCTCGAGCGCCACGGAGTTAGTGTGACGGACGTTTTTGCCGGGGCGGAAGCCCTGCGTCAGAAGCTTGCGGCTCACAGCTTTCCGCAGGACCTGCAGTCCGCCTTCGATGCGGCCAAGCAATCGCTTGACTCCGATCTTTTGGCGATCAAGGAAAAACTCGCAAAACTCGACAGCACATTAGTGGACGCGGCCGACACGGCCATCTCGAAAATGCATTACCAGCTCGAACGCCTCTATACGCAGGCCGCGCGTGCTGAATCGCAAAAGGGAGAACTCGTCAGCCGCCACGCCGAGACCCTGAGCCAGGCCCTCTACCCTAACAAGGCGCTGCAGGAGCGCGGCATCAGCGGCATTTACTACATAGCCCGGTACGGCCAGGACTTTCTGCACCAGCTCTACGACGCGATTCAGCTCGATTGCCACAACCACCAGATTCTGGAATTGTCGTAGCTCGGGACGGGAATGCTGCTTAGTGGTTCAGTTTGAATTCTGATCTTCTTCGTCGTCATCCCGAGCGAATCGGTTTTTGGTGGACCTCCACTTCTAGCAGGGGGCGAGCGGAGCGAGGGATCTCCCGCCAGACGAACGTTTCAAGAAAGATCCCTCGGCCCGCGGCTGCGCCGCCCCCGGCTGAAGGCGGGGGGCTACCAGAAAGCGCAGGCCTTCGGGATGACGCAATAGAAAAGAGTAAGATTCAAACCGAGACAGTATCGAAGTCTGGCGGCAGTTGCATTCATCCCGCGAAACGCCGCAGCCAGTATTCCAACTCACCCATCGACTCCACTCGCGGCACATTTCTTCCGCGATAAGCTCCGGCAACATCGAACAGCAGAGCCTCCATCCCCGCATTCAACGCTCCGAGATAATCCACCGAATACACATCGCCGACGTAGAGGCTCTCCGCCGCCTCTGCTTTCATCGCGCCCAAGGCCGCCCGGAAAATCTCCGGATGCGGCTTTTCGTGCCCAACCGTTCCGGAGTCGGTAATGCTCTCGAAGCAATCAGCGATGCCGCAGCGCCGCAGAACCGCATCGATCCTGCCATCAGCATTCGAAATGACGGCGATCGGGTAATTCTGGCGAATGCGCTCCAGCGCCTCGCGAGTTCCCGGCGGAATCTGGTCCCAATTGCCCGAATTCTGCGTATTGTCGACCAAGGCAGTGCGGACGCCCTCGTCGAAAGCGCCGCGCTCTTCCAACAAATAAGTGTGGAACGTCCACCAGAAGCCGTGATCCACGTTGCCGTCCAGCATCCCGGCATCGAATTCCTGCTTGGTGCGCCGCTCGAGCGCCTGCCACTCGTCGAGTGTGGGATGGCGGTCTGGCGGAAGTGGTGCCAGTATGCGCGGGCGATTGGGAAAGAGCAGCGTGTTGCCTACATCGAAAAAAACGAAGCGCGGCTTGGCCATGACTCCATCATATCTAAGGCGGCGGCGTCATCACGGGCAACGTGTTCGTAGTAGACCTTGGTCGTAGCCGGAAGCGAGTGAAGCGAGCTCGCGCCGCCGCCGGCAAAAGCGTGAACGTTCGGGATGAAACTGGGGCGAGCGGGAGGAGGTTCAAACTAAGCCACCGGTCTTGTTTTTCGAGTGATGACCAAACTTCCCGCGAAGATGTAATATCCAATCTTTGGCTTGGTTCGCGGGTCTGCCCTTATCCCGGCCCCGCCGGTTTGAACTATGGCGTTCTTCACTCCAGCAGCGCTCGTCTCGAATTTTAGCCGCAGCACGTGGGCGGTGGTAGCTGCCTACAGGACGGCCCGCGCCCCGCTGTTACTGGGATTGGCCGCGGCCCTGCTGTATCGCGCACCGCGCCAGGATTACTACAACATCCTGTGGGCCGTAGTGTTCGGCTTTGCCACTTTGAACATCCTGAGTCTGGCGGCCCGGCGCTTTGAGCCCCGCCACCGCGGACTCAGTTTCGGCGAGTTCATGGCAGTGCTGGTGGTGTGTATCTCGATCTTCTTGCTCGGATGGGAAATGCTGAGCCTGTTCCACATCTTCCCCATCAAGCTCCGGCGGTGAGTAGGGTTTAGCCGGAAGGGACCAGGGACCAGGGTACGGGTTAAGGATCGGGGTTCAGTGCTCGGGTGAACTGCCTCCTTTGGGCCCACCCTATGTCGGGGCTTGCTTCATGTTCCGACCTCTGATCTCTGACCACTGACTTCTGACTACTGATCCCTAACCCCTGCTTTTTGCGGTATCATTCGCACAAATGACGAAGACAGCCCCCAACTTCGAAGTCACGTGTCCCTGCTGCAATGCCGTGCTCAAGATCGACACCGCGACCCAGGCGGTCATCGCCCACACCGCCGCCGTGAAACCGAAAACTTTCGCCGATATGGAAGCCGCGGCCAAGGCTATGCGCGAGCAGGATAGCCGCCGCGAGTCGATTTTCCAGCAATCTGTAGAAGCGCAAAAACATGCCGCCGATCTGCTGGAGAAGAAGTTTCAGGAAGCGGTGAAGAAGGCGAAAGAGACTCCCGACACGTGCAAGCCGATTCGCGATTTCGATCTCGACTGAAACGGCCCTCGGGGGGGCACTTGCTTGGGAGCCGCTCTAGTCTGCGGCCGCTTCCAGGGCGGCGGGATTGGTTGACGGGCGCCGCAGAAAGGCGGTGCGCTCCGTTTCGAAGGCTTCCAGATTCGCGCCCATGGCCTGCTCGTTCCAACCTAGGACTGCGCCCATGCGCAAGGCCGCTTCGCGGCTGCACTGTGCCGACCAACATGGTCCCAGAGCGACCGGGACCCGGCGCAGCAGCACATCGGCCATGGTGACGGCGAATTCCTTGCGATACGCCTCGACCGCTTCCGCGATGATATGGGGAGTGTGGGGGCAGATCGGGGCGCGAAGTTCCGCGCTCACCAGCGCTAGTTTGGCGATGTCCATGGCCTGCGGACCGTGCCATTCCACGATGCCGCGAGCAGACTCCTGGCTGATGGCGCCGGCCTGGGCGATCGCAATGATCTCCTCATCCATCAACGGATCGAGCGAAGTGGCCGGCCGAACGGCAACCGCCTTGGGCTCGACAACTGCGATGCCCATCTTGCGCGCGCATTCTCGCGCCACCGCCGCCGCCGTGGCCAGTGTGCCTCCGACCACGGATATCAGTTTGGCTACGCCCTGGTCGGCGTGGTCGCGCACGATCGCGTGGCGGCTCGCTGCCGACGGTTTGTTCTCCGAATTGGCCAGTGGCCGAATTCCGGCAAAGGCATAGCGAATGTCATGGGCTGAAATGTGGGTCCTCGGAAACAGCTCTTTCACCGCGCCCAGCAGGTATTCGATTTCCTCCTGTGCAGGGACGGTCTTTCCCGGATCGCCCGCGTCCGGAACTTCGGTGGTGCCTACCAGGAGCTGCTCGTTCCAGGGCACGACGACGATCAATCGCCCGTCCGCCGCCTCAGAGGTGATGGCCGCATTGGGAGCGCCGGAAAATCGCGGCAGCACGATGTGAGATCCGCGAACGCCATTCAGCATCGGTTTGCCCGTGCGCACCGACGAGCGCTGGCAGACCCGATCCGCCCACGGACCGGTGCAGTTCACAATCCAGCCACCCTCGATGCGCTCGTCTTTTCCGGAAACACGGTCCCGCACCAGAATGCCACGCGCCCGGCCGTGCATCACGTCGACGGCGAGCACTTCCGAGTGATTGCGCACCACCGCTCCCGCCTCGACCGCTTCGGTTAGCCGCTCCGCCACCAGCCGCTCGGGGAACTCGCACTGTGCATCCTCATAGTTGAAGATGGACCAGCGATGACCGGCGTCCAGCGCCTGCTCGATGCGCTTCAACTCGATCTCACTCGGTTGGGTTGAGTTCTTGCCGGCCAGGCGATGGTACAGCCACAGACTGGCGCGCACTTTCAAAGCGCTGCGCCGGCTGTTCTCGTTTAGCAGGAGCGCAAAACGGACCGGCTGCACCAGGTGGGACCGCTCGCGCAGCAGCCGCTCTCGCTCCCGCACCGATTCGCGCACCAGATCCAGCTCGCCATTTTCCAGATAGCGGAGGCCGCCATAGATCATGCGAGTCGAGCGGCTGGTGACGCCGGAGGAGAAGTCGTTCTGCTCGACCAGGAACGTTTTCTTGCCGGCGCGAGCGCATTCCCGCGCCACGGCAACTCCATTGATGCCGCCGCCGATCACCACCACCTGGAAGTGCTGGCCTTCCAGTGGAGGTCTGGGTTTCACTGAGATGCTCATCGACTGCGTTCCCTACATGGCGGACGGATGCAGGACGGCGAATTTCCGCGCAGACTCCGAGCGCGCACGTCGCCCATCTGAGTTTGCCTCCTCGAAGGGACCTGGGGTAGGTAACGGCAGTTCTATTTCGTCACAGGTCCGTATTCCACGTTTGGCGACGTTGGTGACGGAAGTAACCGTGTGCAAGCCCTGGAGTTCCCCTTACGCGAATTCAGTGTGGGAATTTCTCGGCGTGCTTTGCGAATCCTTCGCGGTCTTCGCGGTTGAAGTTCTTTGCTTACCGCGGAGCGCGCAAGGGAGGACCGCAAGGAACGCGAAGAAGAATGGATTGAATGTGGAACGGACGCGCTGCCCCCTTTCCCCGCATTGCCACTGCCATTGGCCGTCATTTACAGTGGTTGCGGAATGCCCACCACCGGAGAACGCTTCGAACGCGCGGTTGCCATCATGGAGCGTCTGCGCGCTCCTGGCGGCTGTCCCTGGGACCGCGAGCAGACTTTTGACACCATCAAGCCTTACACCCTCGAGGAAACTTATGAGGTCCTCGAAGCGATCGACAACCGCGACTGGCCCGAGCTCGCAGGCGAGCTCGGCGACTTACTCCTGCAGGTGCTTTTCTACGCGGAAATGGCCAAGGAGCAAGGCTCGTTTTCCATTGATGATGTCCTCGACCGGCTCTCGACCAAGCTGATCAACCGCCATCCGCATGTGTTTGGCGACGTGAAGGCCGACACCGCCGCCGAAGTCAAACGCAACTGGGATGCGCTGAAGGACGAAGAAAAAAAGATGCGGCAAAGAACCGCTGCTGGAGTGGCAGATGAAGCGGCAGATTCTCCGCGCGAAAAGGAGAAGCACTCCATCCTCGCCGGGATCTCTTCCGCCATGCCCTCTCTGTTGGAGGCCCATAAACTCAGCTCGCGCGCCGCGCAGACAGGATTCGATTGGCCCAACGTGGAAGGCTTGTTCGACAAGCTCAATGAAGAAACTGCCGAACTGCGCGAACATCTCGAAGAATTTCCCGCTCCCGGACCGCGGTCCCAGGGACGCGGCATCGCCGGCTCCGGACGAACTATCATCCCTGAAGAACTGCAGAACCGTCTGGAGGAAGAAGTCGGCGATTTATTCTTCGTGCTGGTCAACATCGCGCGCTATCTCTCGGTTGATGCGGAATCCGCCCTGCGCAAGACCAATCGCAAGTTCAGGCGCCGTTTTCAATGGATGGAAGACCGGTTGCACGAAACCGGCCGCTCCGCCGAGCAAGTGTCTATGGAAGAACTCGATTCGCTTTGGCAGGAGGCGAAAGCACTCGAGAAGGAGGAAGGGTGAAGGTGAGCGCGGATTCCATCGTGCTTCGCCGCTGCCAGGGCCTCGACGAGATGCGCTGTTGCGTTGCCCTGCAAAAAGAAGTCTGGAACTTCACCGATGCAGAACTGGTGCCGCTGCGCATGTTCGTCGTCGCCGAGAAAGTCGGCGGCCAGGTTCTGGGCGCCTTCAACGGCAGCGAAATGGTCGGCTTCATACTTTCGGTCCCCGGCACGCGCAACGGCCGCGTCTATCTGCACTCGCACATGCTGGCTGTCCGCGAGGACTATCGCAATCGAGGTCTCGGCCGGCGCCTGAAACTGCTCCAGCGCGAAGAGGCGCTCGCGCGCGGGATCGAGCTGATCGAATGGACCTTCGATCCCCTGGAAATCAAGAATGCCTACCTCAACATCGAGCGGCTAGGCGCCATCGCGCGCCGCTACAACATCAATCAATACGGAATCACCTCGTCGCCGTTGCAGGGCAGCCTGCCCAGCGACCGCCTGATTGCCGAATGGTGGCTGAAATCGAAGCGGGTCGAAACCCTGCTCGCGAAAGGGAAGAATCCGCTGTTCCGGCTGGAGTCGCAAATCGCGGTGCCCGCCCAGGTTTACGATTGGAAAGCCTCGCCTGAAACTCGCGCGAAAGCCCAGCAGGTGCAGGAGCGCAACCGCGAGCAATTTCTCCGCGCGTTTTCTGCGGGACTGGCCGTGCTCGGTTACGAGCGCGACGCGGGAGGCAACGGCGAGTTTCTGCTGGGACATTGGGATGAGAAATAGTCGTATGCATCGGAGGCTTGAGGTTTCAAGGTTTCAGAGTTTCAAAGTGAAAGCATAGCGTGCTCCCGTCGGCGTCATCCCGAAGGCCCGCGCTTTCACCAGCGGGCCGAGGGATCTCGCGTGGATCGTGCCTTCTGAACCTTGAAACCTTGCCACTTTGAAACTTTGAAACCTTGCAACATGAACGTCGAAGCCGTTACCCTCCGCGAAATTCGCATGCCGCTCGTCCATTTCTTCGAGACGAGTTTTGGCCGCACCTACAGCCGCCGCATTCTCCTCGTCACGGTTCACTGCGAGGGCGTAGACGGATGGGGAGAGTGTGTCGCGGGAGAAGGTCCCTTTTTCTCGAGTGAATGGATCGAGAGCGCCTGGCCCACGCTCACGAAATATCTGATTCCCATGCTGCTCGGGCAGCGCATCAACTCGGCGCGCGAGTGCCCGGCGCTACTCGCCAGAGTGCGCGGCCACCGTATGGCGAAGGCCGCTCTGGAGAATGCCCTCTGGGATGCGGAAGCCGTACAAAAGCAGCAGCCGCTCTGGAAATTGCTGGGCGGCACGCGCCGCCAGATTCCTTGCGGCGTCTCCATCGGGATTCAGGACTCGATCGAGCAGCTGCTCGAGAAAATCCAGATGGAACTCGCCGCCGGCTACCGCCGCATCAAGATCAAGGTCAAGTCCGGGTGGGACATCAACGTGCTCAAACGCATCCGCGCTCGTTGGCCGGATATTACTCTCAGCTGCGACGCCAACTCCGCCTACACGCTGGACCAGGTCGAGCATCTGCGCAAGTTCGACCAGTTCAATCTGCTGATGATCGAGCAGCCCCTGTGGCATGACGACATTTACTACCACGCGCGGCTACAGAAGGAACTGCGCACGGCGATTTGCCTGGATGAATCCATTGTCAGCGCGCGGAGCGCCGCCTTCGCCGCCGAAACTGAGGCCTGCCGCATCATCAATATTAAGGTGGGCCGGGTCGGCGGATTCAGCGAAGCCATCGCCGTCCACAACGTCTGCCAATCGCACAACATTCCCGTCTGGTGCGGCGGCATGCTCGAAAGCGGCGTTGGCCGGGCTCATAACATCGCGCTCTCCACGCTCCCGAACTTCAGCCTCCCCGGCGACGTCTCCGCTTCGAAACGCTATTGGAAGGAAGACATCATTGATCCCGAAGTCGAGGTCTCACCGCAGGGGATGATCGCCATCAGCGATCAGCCGGGCACCGGCTACCGCATCAAGACGGACCTGACTGAAAAGCTGACTGTGAGAAAAGAAACTCTGCGAGGGAAGTAAGTCACCGCCGCGCTCCAACGTTGAAAAGGGACAGAACCAGTCTGTGCCGAAATGATACTGTCTGACGAATAAGCTACATTCCGAGTCTCCAGATCGGCCGCGCGGACGTATGCTTGTCACTTATACAGAAGTTGACTTCCCGTGACGTGGCTCGCCGGACCAGAAACAGCCGCGAAGCGGCGCAAGAATATAGCCCACCGCGCAAGCGGTGGGAAACCAAGCCAGAAACTTCGCAAGCTCCGAAGGAGCGATAGAAACTTGGCTCACACCGGCGGCAATCTTGTTGTTCACCTAATCTTCAGCACGAAGGGGCGCCGGCCTCTCATCACGCCCGAAATTCGCAACGATCTTTTTGCCTACCTCGGGGGCATCGTCCGTGAAATGCACGGCGTCGCGCTCATCATCAATGGCACAGCCGATCATGTTCACATGCTGATCCGCATTCACCCCGTGCAAGCCGTGGCAGCGATTGCTCGCGTCGTCAAAACCAATTCCTCAAGATGGGTGCGAAAGAAATGGAACCTGCGTTTTGCCTGGCAGACGGGGTATGGAGCGTTCAGCGTCAGCGAATCCAATGTACCGTCTGTTTCCAGCTACATCGCAACCCAGGAAGAACACCATCGGAAACGGACGTTCCAGGAGGAGTATGTGGCCTTCTTGAAGAAGAACAAGGTTCCCTATGACGAGCGCTACATTTGGGTTTAGTTTCTTTCGCCCCTGCGGGGCTTTGACAAATTCTCGCAAATGACCCACGGCTTGCGCCGTGGGCTGCATTCTCGCGCCGCTTCGCGGCTTTGTCGCATCTTTGCTCCTGCCACAGCTTATAGCCCTATGATGTCCGACGAAAGCGGTGGTCTTTTGTGTTGAAGCATCCCGGCCCGGTCCCGAATAGCTGACCTGCAGCACGCGCCCTTTCGTCGGCTCTACTTCCTTCGTGCTTTAGCCATCTTGCCTCGCAGACGTTTCTCCTGGTCGGCGCTCCAGTACTTGCAGTCCAGGCGAATGAAGACGGACGTGTAGGGGATCGCCATCGGCGTCTTCAGCACGAGAATGTGAAACGTCTTTCCCGCCTCGTCGATGTTGGCGATGATCTTTTCATGCGGCAAGCGCTCGACAGCGTAGTCATGCAGCAGCTTGTCGACTTCTGTGCGGTAGGCGGAAACGCCGGGAGCGTCGTCGTCGGAAATGAAGGGCAATTCGGCATCTATGAATACCACCGGACGCACATGAATCGACCGATGGACCGCCGCGACCACGGTGCGCACCACGTCCAGCTGCGGCGCGTCGGTCGCGATCGTCTCGATTCCCGGCGAAGTCTGCAGCGGGTAAGCCGAGTCGACGACGAGAATCCAGTTGCGATGGCCGAGGAGCGGCATCGCGTCGGCCAATCGCGTGTGCCAATCGGGAGAAGCTACCTGTGCGGGCACTGCTGTGGAAAGAGGAGTCATCGTAGGAATCCTATTGAAGAGAAGATCTGAATGGACATTCGCCAATGTTGTATCGAATCTGCGGGAGCAGCGCAATAGCTAACCCTTTGATAGCTGCCAGCGGACTTCCGCGTGTGGACTAGTTTCCTGCCCCCTCGCCACTCGCTCAGGGCCTACCGCCGTCGTGAGCCAGCGTCTCTTCGGCTTTGAGCATCTCCACTCCTTGGGCGAATGTGAGATTGTCAGGCACTCGGCGGTAATCGCTGAGGACTTCATCCGACAGGATGGTCAGGGACTTGAAAAAGAGTATCTTGCCGGTAAAGTTAAGACTCATCTCGGTGATGTCCCAGGAGCCGTCCCCCAGCTCCGCTTGCCGCACGAGAAAGTGGCCGCCCTTATCGAGATGGCCGAGAATCCCCCACAGAAACGCGACATCTTTGAACAAAGTTCCATCGATTTGGGCGATGCGTTTATGCTCCCGATCAATCAGCAGAAATCCCTGCATCCCCGCCAGCACTTGCTCGACGTGTGAGGGCGGCGAGTAAGCCGGATTCGGGGTAAAGTCGAGCCGTACCAAGTTTGCTTCCGCCCTCGAACCCGCCGCGCTCTGTTCCTTTGGCGCATACTCATAACGGAAAGCGTCGGGCAGCGCCTTCACGATGCGCAGGCTTTGATCCGCGTCTTTTTTCTCCTGCGCCTGTTTCTTGCGGAGCTGATCGGGATTACCCATCAGCCACTGCAGATGATTTAGCTCTCCCTGCTGCTGCTGGGGAGTCAACGGTTCATCGTTGTTGGCGATCAGCATTCCGGCCATGGCGTCGTTGGTCTGGACGTAGAGTCGGGTCTGCGACCCTTTAGGCGTAGTCTTGCGCGAGCGGCACATGTGTTTGGGGACGGTGTTGTTCGCGGCCGCGACCTCGTTCGCTACCACCAGACGCACCAGTTCGCCCGCAGGCATTTCCAGCGGCTTGACCGCCTGAGCCGCCGCCTCCGTCCCCGCTGCCAGCAGAAGTGCCCACGCCGCCGGCCACACACTCCGCCGTGTCAGCCTTGCCCTGTGCATTGCCACATTAGTGTAGCAATCCCACGGAGGGCGCGCAGCGGTGGTCCCTGCCCTGCCGGTGTTGTTCTTCCCTTGCCGCCTGTGCGCAGGGTTGGGTATAGTCGTGGGGAACGGCACAGCCGTCCGGTACCTGCCTTCCCAGTGTTGTGCTAGTGCGGCATTCAGATTCACAAAGGAGAACGTTCATGAGTGCTCCGTTGTCGGCAGATTTGGCGCAGATTGGCAAGTCCGTCATCATCAAAGGTGAGCTGTCAGGCAGCGAAGACCTTTATGTGGATGGTCAGGTCGAAGGCAGCATTTCCCTCAAGAACAACAGCTTGACCGTCGGTCCCCACGGGCAGATCAAGGCCTCGGTGGAATCCAAAGTGATTGTGGTGCAGGGCAAGCTCGAGGGCAACGTGCAGGCCAGCGACCGGGTCGAGCTAAGAAAAACCGCCGTATTCACTGGCGACATCACGACCCAGCGCATTTCCATCGAGGAAGGCGCCTACCTGAAGGGCAAGGTGGACATTCAGGGCAAGGCCGACAAGGCCGCAGGAAAGTAACTCTTGTCGGACTCAAAGTGATGGCATCGACGGCACAGAACTTCATGAAGCTCTTTCGCGGCTCATCGCGCGGGACGGAGGCGGAGACCCCGCCAGCCGCCCAACGGCCGACCCGCCGTTCGAGCGGGCTGAACGAACTTTCCCGCCTCTGGGAATCGGAAGAGCCGCTGTGCATCCTCGATCTCGGCTCGACATCCCCTGCCAACATCCGCTTCTTCACCGAGCACGGCCACAAAATCTACAGCGAGGATCTGCTCGTTGCTTCAACTGAACCGGGCCTGGTAACCAAAGATGAGCAGGGCAACGTCGTCCTCGACAGCCGCCAGTTCCTGGCCGACAACCTGCTCTACCCGGCGGCGCACTTCGACGTTGTGCTGTGCTGGAACCTTCCCGATTATCTCGACGAAAGCCTGGTGCGTCCGGTCATGGGACGGCTTTGGTCCGTGCTGAAGCCGGGCGGCATGCTGCTCGCCTTCTTTCATACCAAGGACGCCGGGCCAGATTCGCCCTGCTTCCGCTTCCACATTGTCGGCAAAGACACGCTGGAGATGCAGCGCATCGTGCTGCGCCGCGAGGCGCGTCGCGGTCCCACCGGCGCCATTCACACCGCGGTCGTCGATGGATTCCACCTGCAGCGCGTCTTCAACAACCGCCACATCGAGACGCTCTTCCGCGATTTCGCCTCCATCAAGTTCTTCCTCGCCCGGGATAATGTGAGGGAAGTGCTGGTGGTAAGGTAGCGCTGCACTAACCCCTGAGCCAATGAGTGAGATCGCCTGTTAGCAAGAGTTGACTTCTGGTTAGCTCGTCATCCAGGGACTGATGGACCCATGAACTGGCTGGACTGCGCTCCCGACGGCCATGCGTCCCACGATAGAGCGCGTATTTCTCCGTCACCACGAAAAATTGGCCGTGGTGCGGACTTATGAAGTGCTTTGGGCGAGGGTGGCGTGCCGCCGGGCGAGAATTGTGCGCCGCAGCACGAAAGCCGTGAGAGCAGTGATAAGTGCGCAGAAAAAGAGGCAAGCAAACATCAGAAATACTTGTTCCCAGAAATTGTGATCGGGATTCTCGCGTGTTTCGAAGAGATTGCCTGCATGGAAAATCCACGCCGGCTGGTCTCCAGCCAGCAGGACATATACCTTTTCGCCGGGCTGCATTCGCCACCAGAGATGAACGTCCACTGAATTTATCGCGCCGATATCGTAATAAACCTTGCCGCTTGAATCCATGAGGTTCACATGCTGGTAGGGAGCATTGCGTGTGCTCCACATATGAAGGACAGTCATCGTCTGAGCAACACAGAATGCGCTCGCGGGAGCAACGATTGACGGCTGAGCGGGCTGTGGGCCACTCCGGTCGAGTTCTGCTTGAACGAGAAGGCGGGGTTGGTTGCAATCGGAAGATGCGTCATAGGCTTGCTTCGCGCGCCATTCCTCCGGGAAGTTGGCGATGTAAATTCCGGCCCGGAAGAATATCACGGCGCAGAGGAGCACAAGCAGAGCGACGGTCGAGTAACTGGGAGGGCCCGCGGCCGCTTCGTGCTGCTTTTCCGAGTTTTCAATCAAGTTCTGGCTTAACTCGCCTGAGTGAAACGCCCGAAGGGCGTCGAAAAGGACGCCTAATTGTTCGGGCGAAGGGCGGCCACGCAACGCGAGCGGGCGCAGTTTCACGGTCTCTAGGGCAGTCGTGCTTGAAAAGGTGACGGTCGTCCAATCGTCGCCGGAACCTCCGTCGGCAGTGACGTCGATGATTGCAGCTCGCGGAATTTCGAGTATCCAATCCGCAGAAAAGGCATGATGCTCAAGAAGAATCAACCGGTGCGGCGTGAGCTGGAGGATACCCGGTTGCATGCAGAGCCAGTTTGCGCGCACCTGTATGGCAGACCAGTAAAGTATGTCCTCGCCAGGCTCGAGTTGTACATTTTTGCGAACTTCTCCGGCCATGCTGGAGGCATAGACTGCCTTGTAACGGCGGGCACGATCGAGAGGCACGATTCGATTTTGAATTCATCGGGAATGCTGGCCAAGGAAATATCGGCGATGAACCAGTGCAGTTACAAAAGAAGGCCAGACGCAGGGAATCGTCCTGCAGGGGAAGCGTTTCCGCGCGGCTTGGATGGGAATTAGTTCATCTTCGTCATTTTTCTTTTTCCTGATTACATTTCCCAACAAGCCATCTTGTGCCATGATTGCTCCGTACGAGAGGTTTACCATGCTTTATTGCGCATTCAGCGCTAATGCCGGGAGGTTGTTCATTTGCGAGATCCTAACTTCCTAGGGAGGCGAAAATGTTTGAAACCAGTGAGACCACCGATGTGCTGGAACCGAGCCCCTGGCCGAAATACGCGCTCTGGTTTGCCGCCGGCTGCCTCGTTACCACTCTGATCTTCGGTTTGTTTGTCATACCCCCTGTGAGGCGCGCTGCGGCTGAGTCCGCCCGAAAAGCGGCGCAACAGAAATTCTCCGCTGAACTGGCAAAGAACCCAGTGGAAGCGCAGCTACAAAGCACGAAGGCTGCATTGCAGACTGCGACCCAGGAACGCGACCAGTGCAAAGCCAAGTTTGATCGCCAGACGATCCTCTACGACAACACCTTTCCCAGCGCCCCCGACAAAATCTGGGTCATCCCCGCCGATGTGGAACCGATAGCCGTCGGCGACCACCCCGTCACTTACACGCACTACGACTCGAAGACCAAGCGCGAGACTGTCCGCTTCCATCCTCAGCGGCAGTAGCCGGCAAGCGCTCGCCGAGCGAAGCTAGGGTGGTATCTGCTTGGTCGCCTTGCCCGGCATTGACGATCTCCTGCCGATCACGGTCAAATAAGTGAATCGATTTCCTTCCCGGTTCGGGCACAGTAGGCGAGGAGTAAAGGGCCGCAATGATCTTCTTTCAGAACATTGATCGGACCTCACTGCGCGGCTTGCCGCTCCTCGCTGCCATCGTGCTGACAATTGGAACCCAAACTGCGGGCCAGAACTCACAGCCCGGCAAATCGGAAACCGAGACCGTTCGCGGTACGGTGATCAACGCCGTCACGCAAGCCCCGATTCCTCGCGCCCTGGTGCTTACGGCTGACAATCGCGCGGCGGTTCTTACCGATGGCGAAGGTCATTTTGAAATCAGTTTGCCGAAGCAAGACGCTAACGAGGTCATGACCTTCAGTTACCCCGGAAGCTTTCCAAGCGTTCCCCGGCCATACCCACGAGGCGGTCAGACCTTTTTTCTCATCGCGCGCAAGCCCGGTTTTGTGGACGACGTGGGCGGCAGCAGGCCAGTTGTTGCGGCATCGTCGGGGGGTGACCTGACCATCGCTCTCATTCCCGAAGCCATCCTCAAGGGACGAATCACTCTCGCTTCCGGCGATGCCGCCCTTGGCATCATGGTGCAATTATTCTCGCGTCAGGTAGTGGATGGCCTTCCTCGCTGGATGCAGGGAAGGATGGACCGCGCGAACTCATCCGGCGAATTCCGCTTTGCAGAACTTCAGCCCGGCTCCTACAAACTGGTTACCCGCGAGTTCATGGACAACGATCCCATCACCAATGTTCCCGGCGCGCAGCAGTTTGGATATCCCCCGGTCTACTATCCTGGCGCCGCCGAATTCTCCGCCGCCTCAACCATCGAACTGACTGCAGGACAGGAATTTGAGGCCGACCTGTCGCTGACGCGACAAGCTTATTACCCGGTGCGAATTCCAATCGCGAATGCTTCGGGGATCGGCGGGCTGAGCGTTTCGGTCCAGGGACAGCGCGGACCGGGCTATGCCTTGGGATACAACGCGAGCGAGCAGCGCGTCGAGGGACTGCTGCCGAATGGCAATTACGTGGTGGAGGCCTCAACGTTCGGCCAGAACTCCGTGAACGGCACCGTAAGCATTCGCGTGACCGGAGCGCCAGTCGATGCTCCGGCAATCGCGCTGGTTGCAAACAGCTCCATTCAGTTGAACGTCAAGGAGGAGTTTGCCGACACGAGTTGGGATGCTTCTGGAACGTGGAGTGACGGCAAGCGCACATTCCCCTTGCGCGGGCCGCGAACCTACCTGCAAGCCTCGGTTGAGAGCGCGGATGATTTCCCCCAACGGCAGTTTGGATCGATTCGTCCTCCCACTGGACCAAATGACGAAAGCCTCGTCATGGAGAATCTCTTGCCGGGACGATACTGGCTGCGGCTGCACACTTCGCGCGGGTATATTGCGTCCGCAACCCAGGGCCCGACGGACGTGCTGCGGCACCCGCTGCAGGTCGGCTCGGGGCCGGCTGCGCCGATTGAAATCACTGTACGCGATGATGTCGCTGAGTTGGATGGAACAGTCACGGCTTTGGCTCAACAAACGACTCTGGAAGCCCAGGCAGCCGCACCCGCGCAGGTTTGGATTTATTGCGTTCCGTTGCCTGACAGCACGGGAGAATTCGCTCAGTTCGGAGTCTCGGGCGACGGAAAGTTCACTTCTATGGGTATGGCTCCGGGGGATTATCGAATTCTGGCCTTTTCCGCCCCGCATCCGCGGCTTCCTTATCGCGATCCCGAAGCGATGAAAGCCTACGAGTCCAAAGCCACAGTGGTCCATCTTGGGGCGGGCCAGAAGGCAACGGTTCAGGTGCAGACGATTTTGATTGAGTAATCCGATGTTCTCGACAATCCCGACCTCGGCGCGTGGTCTTGTGGCGGCGGTCTGCTGGATCTTGCTGGCGCGTGGCATTGCGTCGTCGCAAGCTGCGAGCGCTCAGACGGTAAGCAGTGCCGCCGGACCACCCTATAGAGTTGCCGGAACGGTGGTCAGCCAGATCGACGGACACCCGCTTGGTCGCGCTCGCGTCACACTGCGCCAGGCCAAGGAGCCGGGAAAGTTCGAATCGGTGATCACCGAGGATGACGGCAAATTCGCATTCCAGAGCGTGCCCGCCGGTAAGTATTCGCTCACCGGCGCGAAACGCGGGTACATCGCCGCTTCTTTGGATCAGCACGATCAGTTCTCGACCGCGATTGTCACAGGCGCGGGAGTGGAAACGGAAGGCCTCGTGCTGAAGTTGGCCCCCAATGCTGTGATATGGGGCAGAATTCTCGACGAGGCCGGAGAGCCGGTTCGCCAAGCGAATGTGAAGCTGTACTATGACGACCATCAGGCAGGTGTGGATCAGATTCACATGAGGAGCGGAACTCAAAGCGATGATCTGGGAACCTACGAACTGCCGAATCTTGTGCCCGGAACGTACTTTCTGTCAGCGCAGGCAACTCCCTGGTATGCGGTTCATCCGCCTCCGGCTTCCGGAGGGCAGGAGAAGATCGCAGTCGATCGCTCGCTCGACGTGGCGTATCCAGTAACTTATTACGCGGACGTGACCGATAGCGACAGTGCGACTCCGATTCCGCTGAAGGGCGGCGAGCGGTTGCAGGTCGATGTTCATTTGAATCCGGTTCCAGCCTTGCGCCTGACTTTCAAGGTTCCGGGTGACCCGCAGCATGGATTCGCGTTCCCACGGCTGGAGCAGCCAGCCTTTGATGGCAGCGACTTTGTCCAGACAAGCGGCGGAATGATGCTTTCGCCGGGGCTATTCGAAGTGACCGGAATTCCGGCAGGACACTACGACGTCCGCCTGCAAGGGCAGGGCATAAGCGTGCAGATGAACGGTATCGATCTCAACAAGGATGGAGAGCAAATCGATTCAGGAGCGGCGGAACCGCTCGGCAGCGTCAAGTTAGCGGTGCAGATCCCGGGCGAAACTTCGATTCCGAAAGGACTTTCGATCGGGCTGCGCTCAAAGGGCAGAAACCTGGCGGGTTTCCGTCCACTGGATGAAAAGGGCGAAGCGGAGATCACCGACATTCCGGCGGGACGCTATGACATTCTGGTTTGGGGTTCGCGCAAGCCCTATTCCATCGCTCGGATAGCCGCCGAAGGCGCACAGGTTTCGGGCCACGGCATCATTCTGAGTGCGGGTGCATCGGCTTCTGCCTCTCTGGTGCTGGTGGCGGGCAGCGTGGAGGTAAATGGAGTCGCGATGAAGGCCGGCAAAGGATTTGCCGGCGCCATGGTAGTGCTGGTCCCCGGAAATCCTGAAGGGAATCGCGATCTGTTCCGTCGCGACCAGAGTGATCTGGACGGCACCTTCACGCTGCACAACGTCGTTCCGGGATCGTACAGGCTGGTGGCCATCGAGAACGGATGGGACCTGGACTGGGCGCAACCAGCAGTGATCGCCGCATATGCCCAGCATGGGCGCGCGATCGAGGTGCGCGACTCCAGCAAATCGCTGAATCTCGCGGACGCGATCACGGTCCAGGCCAAGTAGCTGGGTTCTCACGGTTTATTGGTTCATCGCGCGATCTTCCACACGACCACTCCCATGCGGAACAAATAATGCCGCGAGATCTCTACGATCCGGGAAGGATGCTTCCCATTCGCGAGGATTTTGCGCATCTCCTCCGGCACATACGCTCTCCGCACCGACGCGACCCCGTCTACCCGCGACACGTAGCTTCGCATCAGAGGAAATCCTGCGTACACCAACGCCAAATGCAGCGGATGCCGAATCAGATCGTTGATCAGCACCGCACAGCGGCTCACGCGCAAGGCTTCGTCGACGAACAGCGCCAACTCGGCAGGCTCCAGGTGATGCGCGAACAGGCTGCTACTGACTAGATCGAAGGATGAGTCCGGGAAGGGAAGAGCCAGCGCGTCAGCAACGACGGATCGATTTCCCGGCAGCAGATGCGAGTGCATGCGATCAAGCAGAGCCACCTCCAACGTGATTCCCCTGCGCGCCAGTTGCTCGCCGACAACCATCGGCACCTCGCCGAATCCGGCGGCCACTTCCAGCAGCGAGAAATGCGTTTTTCCAGTTGCGGCGGCAACACGCTCGATCAGCGCGCGCGTAGTGGCGACCCCACCGAACCAACGGTTGATGCGACTCAGGTCACGGAGCGAAGCCGCGGCCTCGCGCAGCGGGCAATGCGGCGAATCGAGAATTTCCGGCGTGTTGATGCGCTGCATGGCGAGTCGAATACAGCCATGTTGTCATTCCGACCCTGAGCGAAGCCGAAGGGGAGGAATCTGCTTCTGCTGCCAGACTGAGGAGAAGCAGCTTCCTCGCGCCACAAACCGGCGCTCGGAATGACAACGGCGTAATGGCGTCCTAACATTCTTTGGGCGAACTTGGCGTCACACCTCCGCCAATTCTTCTTCCAGTAACTGCTTGTTGTACAGGTTGCTGTAGTAGCCGTTGCGGGCGAGCAGTTCGTCGTGAGTGCCCAACTCGACGATGCGTCCGCCGTGCAGCACGGCGATGCGGTCGGCATTGCGCACGGTGGAGACGCGATGGGAGATGAAAATCGTCGTGCGGCCCCGCATCACATCGCGCAGGTGATTGAGAATCTTGTCTTCGGTTTGCGTATCCACGCTGGAGAGCGCGTCGTCAAGAATCAGGATTCGCGGATTGCGAATCAGCGCCCGCGCGATGGAGGTGCGCTGCTTCTGGCCGCCGGAAAGCGTGATGCCGCGCTCCCCGACCAAGGTCTCATAACCTTCGGGAAAGCTCTCGATGTCTGTGGCAATGTTCGCCGCTTCGGCAGCGTCGTGAATCTCGCTGTCGGCGGCCGAATCGACGCCTAGCGCGATATTCTCCCGAATGCGGTCGCTGAACAGAAAGGTTTCCTGGGGCACGAATCCGATGTGCTTGCGCAGCGAAGCCAACGAATAGTCGCGAATCGGGCGGCCGTCAATAAGAACCGTTCCCGGTTGCGCGTCGTAGATGCGCGGGATGAGATTCACGAGTGTAGTTTTGCCGGAGCCCGTTGGCCCAACAATCGCCAGGCTGCCGCCTGCGGGCAGGCGCAGGTTCACATCCGTCAACACGCGGGTTCCGTTGTAGCTGAAGTTCAAGCCGCGGAACTCAATATCGCCCGTAACCTCGCGGTCCTCGGCGTCTGGTTCATCTTTGATCGCGGGCTGTTCCAGCATGATTTCATTGAGCCGTCCGAGTGATGCCGTTCCGCGCTGGAACAGGTTAATGACGTAGCCTAAGGCGATGATCGGCCAGGTGAGCTGCATCATGTAGAGGAGGAACGAGGCAAAGTGGCCGACGTCCATCGAACCGTTGAGCTCAAGGGTGGTGGTTAAGGCAGGGGCTGATGCCCCAGGGCTCCAGGCCAAAAGCAGGGTCGTCCGTCCCATTAGGACTTCGCGTCCCCCCAACCAAAGGACCAGCACCAAGGCAACGCCGAGAGTCAATTCCAACGTGGGCCAGAGCATGCCCATGAGCCGGACCAGTTTCAAGCTGCGGTGGATGTACTCCTTGTTGTCCCTTTCAAAACCGCGAATCTCGGCCTCCTCCTGCACATAGGCGCGTACCAGCCGAGCTCCGGAAAAATTCTCCTGCGCCCGCGCAGAAATGTCGGAGAACATGGCCTGAATTCGCTCGAAGCGATCGTGAATCTGACGACCCCAATACTGAATTACGATGCTGGCCATCGGCAAAGGCAGGAACGTGTAGAGAGTCAGCTTGGGACTGATCGCGACCATGAAAGCCAGCGCACCCGCCATCAATACGATCGTGTTGGCCGTGTACATAATGGCGGGGCCTAAGAGGTTGCGAACCGCGCCTAGGTCGTTGGTGGCGCGTGCCATGATGTCGCCGGTGCGATGGCGCTGGTAGTAGGAGTACGAAAGGCTTTCCAGCTTGGCAAACAGGTCGTTGCGCAGGTCGAATTCGATGTCGCGGGAAACGCCAATGACGATCCAGCGCGTGAGAAACTGGAAAACTCCCTTGCCCGCCGCGATGGCAAGCAGGAGTCCGGCATACAGCAGCATGTGGCTGGTGACGCGATGGCTAAGATCGTTGAATGCGCGCCCGATTACGAGCGGCGACAAAACCAGGATTCCGTTGGTTAGCAGGACGCACACGGCGCCCGCCACATAACCCCAGCGGTAGCGTTTCAAGTACGGGAGAAGCGGGCGCAGGTTCCTGGGAAGCATGCAAATTCTGTAGATGAGATTTTAGCAGGCGGGGCGCAGGATTTTGGGGGGCGAGGGAGAATCCTAATTAGGTTCAGAAAAAACAACAGCAGGTTCCTCGACTGCGCGGAGTTACCCAAGAACGGGTAATTCCGCTGCGCTCGGAATGACAGAGTTGAATTTGAATCCGACTTCCTAGCTTGCGCTTGGGCTTGCAGGATCTTTCGGAGTCTTGAGGCGAGCCGTGGTGTTTGGCTCCGCGTACAAACGGGAAGGGAACAAATCGCGGCCAAAAGCAGCCAGGCTGACGACGGCTATGGCCACGCTCCAGGCTGCGAAGAACAGCCATGCGGCCGCAAACAGATAGGACTCATTCGGCATCAGCCACATTTCTCGGCCGGCTGCGCGAGGCGCTCAGCAATCCCGTCCCGCGCTGCCGGCAAAAGGACTCCCAATGAGAAACCCAGCGCCTCGCACTTTTCACTCTTCCGGAGGCGGCGGAGGAGCCTGATTCGTGTGCTGCCCGATGCGGGCTTCGCGATTGGCCTGCAGTTGCTTCAACTGGGACTGCTGGTCGGCTGTCAGCACCTGGAACAACTCGTTGTGAATGCGGGTCTGCGCCACCGTGATCTGTGCTTGAATCTGCGCCTTCTGGCTGGCGAGCGCCTGCACTTTTGCCTCATCGTATGTGCCTTGCGCATACTGCCGCAGCTGCAAGTCGATCTGGTGAGACTGCTGGAACAGCGGCTTCATCCCAGGATGTTCTTTTTGCAGGATCGTTTTCACCTGGGCCTTCTGCTCGTCGGTAAGGTTGAGCTGCCTGGCGAAGAATCCCATGTGCTCGCCCATGCCAAATCCCTGGAAATGCCTGGGCGGAGGCGGAGGAGCTTCCTCGGCGGTCTGGGACTTAGCAATGGCTGTGCCCACCAGCACGGCGACGGCCGCGATCAGCAAGCGGAAACGAATCGATTTCATCTCTTAACTCCTAGATTTCCCCCGGATCCTCCGGGAACGTTTTGCTTTCTCTGATAGGAACACACCCTGCTGGGACGCGGGAGTAAAGAATCGGTCAACCAGAGTAAAGTTTTGTAACGGGAATCGGGTAAGGAGACAGGCGACGGTGAGCTGGGAGCGTGAAGAGTCCAAACGCGTGTCGATTTGACACACTGCCGGCCCGGCCGAGGCACCTGCGAACAGTTTGAAAAAGTACTTAGCCGCCGCCAGCGGCTTTCGGAGTTGGGCGCAGGGGCGCAAAGCCAGTGTCCGCGACCATCTTCGCGTCCGCCAATGCGACCGCCAGATCCAATCCGCGCCGCCGGGCCCCGGTTTCGCACAGGTAGAACGGATTGGCAACGCCGCCGCCAAGGAACACATGAGCGCCCATTGTCTTGGTCATTTCCTTCAGCATCATGTTGCGCTCCAGGAGAGTTTTGCAATTCTTGCGAAAGTTCACCACTTCCGGGCTGATATACAAATAGGCGGTGCGTCCGATTACCAGCTGGCTGCGGTCGGTGCAAGGGCAGGCGTCGTCGGAGCAAAGGATGCTCTGCGGATTCTTCTCGCCCGTCTCGAATGTGTTATCTGTCTCGCAGGTTTGCCGCGCCATCATGGACTGAACTATTGAATCAACGATGGCGTTTTCGGAACGGGGCAGGTCGATGGGTTTGTACCCGGCAGACCTGACGGCTTGGCTGAGGGGGCTTCCGGCAGGCGCCGAGGGCTTCGGTTCTGTCTTCGTGCTCTCAGCTTTTGCGGGCTCCTTTGTTGCGGACTCCTTGGCTCCAAATACCTTCGTCCAGAAACTCATCGCGCATCTCCTCTTTCATTGCTTGAGTATGAATCTTGAATCCCACTTTCAAACTGACGGTGCTCTGAAACCACATCTGCACTTCCTACTGAGACGTAGGAAACACAGTGACCTCCAGCCGACGATCTTGGCGAGTGCCTGGCGCGCTTCGCAGTGCAAGAGCCTTCAACCGCGAAGATCGCGAAGCGAGAACCGCAAAGCTCGCCAAGAAAATCCCCTCTTCCTCTATGAAACCGTTATCGGACTGACTCTCCCTTCATCTTCTCCGTCCAGGTGCGCTCTCCAAGAGCGTGCCGGAGCTTGATCGCGGACTGCATCTGATTGAAGAGCAGCTGGAAATCATAACCCTGCTCGCGTCCGGCGGAAGAGAACATCTTTCGCAGCAGCCGGCGCATTCCTTCCGGGCCGAGCACGCCATTGGCGGCGGAGATGAGGTTTTGCGTGGCGGCTACGTCGGCCAGCAGCCTGCGCTGTGTGGCTAACTCGAGCAGCTTGTCTTCGGCCTCCCCTATCTCGCCGAGCGTGCGCACGCTCAACTCGCCAAATGTCGGCGTATAGAAAGTGACCTCTCGCTTTCCGCTCCGCCGGCGGATGGCTTCGGTCATTGCGCGAACCCCGAGATCGTCGCCTTTGGGCGCCAGCGCGGTTGCTTCCCGCAGAGCGTCAAGCACCGTAGCTTCGTCCTGGTAGGAAACAAGCCGGCGAACCAGCCGGTCAAGGTCAGGGTCTGATTTTTTCGCGAATATTCGGTTCAGCCAGCTCACGGGTTTCTTTAAAGTAGAAGTGCTTACCTTTAATCCGCAGCCCGAAAAACGCACCATTGTATACCCCTATTGCCAGCACCCGACGTGGGAAAACGCTATCCTGTGGCCGCGTCCCCGCGATCCGACCATCCGCGTCGGCACGGTCAGCAACCGGCTCTGTCCTGCGCCTTGTTTTCGCCCTGGAACCAGGTATGCGCTTTGACAATTCTTTACTTCTGGCAGGTTTTCCCGTGGTGCACAATAATGGAAGCGATGGAACGAATTCTGGTGATTGACGACGACGTGGAGCTGTGCAACCTGGTGGGAGAGTATCTGCACGCCGAGGGATTCGCGGTCGAATGCGTGCATGAGGGCGAAAGCGGCCTGAAAAAGGCCGCGGCCGGAGAATACTTGTTGGCGGTGCTCGACGTGATGCTGCCCGGCATCAACGGCTTTGAAGTGCTGCGGCGGATTCGCGCCACGTCGCGGCTGCCCGTGCTCCTGCTGACGGCCCGGGGAGAAGATGTGGACCGCATCGTGGGCCTGGAGATCGGAGCGGACGATTACCTTCCCAAGCCCTTCAATCCGCGCGAACTGGTGGCGCGCATCCGCGCGATTCTAAGGCGCACGCGCGCGGATGGCGGCGGCCCACCGCCGGAGATGGTCCGCGTGGGCGATGTCGAACTCGACCCCGCGACCCGCGCGGTCCGTTGTGACGGCAAGCCGGTGGAGCTGACATCGGTCGAGTTCAACCTGCTGGAAGTGCTGTTGCGCGAAGCCGGACGCGTAGTGCCGCGCGAGCGCCTGGTCAATGCCGTTCTCAGCCGGAAATTTTCGCCCTTTGATCGCAGCATTGACATGCATGTGAGCAAAGTACGCAAGAAACTGGGCGATACCGAAAACGACGAGCACATCAAGACCATTCGTGGGGTGGGCTATATTTTTGTCCGGCCGAGAGAGAAAGCCGAGGTTTCCTGAAGCAACGAGCGCGGCATGAAAAGCCTCTTTCTTCGAATTTTTCTGTCGTTCTGGGTGGCGCAGGCGCTGATCATTGTTCTGGTCATTTTGGTCACGCTGGCTCTGCGGCCGAGGAGCTCGACCTGGGAAGCCCTGCGCACGACTGCGCTCAACGACGCGGTGGGTTCTTACGAAGAGGGCGGCGATGCTGAATTGCGCAAGTATTTCGATGAGCTGGAGCAGACACAGCACGTGCAAGCCTATCTCTTCAACGAGGAGGGGACTGAGCTCTCGCACCGCACACCTCCTGATTGGGCTATTCGAATGGCGGCGGGCGGGCCGCACACGCCACGCGATGGATTCATGATTCCCGCTCCTCCGGTGCAGCGGGATTCGCGCTCCTCTTCCGATGGACTGCACCGCTACACGCTGGTGATGAGGCTGCCGCCGGGGCCGCGGGTGTTTTTCGGACCGCGGGGGATGCCGGTGCGCTGGCTGATTATTGCGGTCATCTGCTCGGGGCTGGTGTGCTATCTGCTGTCGTGGTACATGACCAAGCCCGTCGTCCGGCTGCGGGCAGCGGCCCGCCAGTTGGCGGCGGGTGATCTGGCCGCGCGCAGTGGAGCTCCAGCCAAAGGGCGGCGCGACGAAGTCGCCGGCCTGATGCGCGACTTCGATGCCATGGCGGAGCGGCTGGAAACGCTGATGAAGGCGCAGTCCCGCCTGCTCAATGACGTTTCGCACGAACTGCGTTCGCCGCTGGCACGGCTGAGTGTCGCTTTAGGCTTGGCGCGGCAACGTTCCGATGCCGAAAGCGCGGTGATGCTGGACCGCATCGAACTGGAAGCCAGCCGCCTCAACGAGATGATCGGCCGCATCCTGACCCTGGCGCGGCTGGAAGACGGCGAACAGCGCGTGCCGCAGACTCCGGTGCCGCTCGACGAGTTGGTGGCGAGCGTGGCCCAAGACGCGGAGTTCGAAGCTCAGGCGCGGCGCTGCCATGTGCACGCCGCCGTTCCCGACGGAGACTGGGAGGTGCGCGGCGATGCTTCGCTGCTGCACAGCGCGGTGGAGAACGTGATTCGCAATGCCATCCGCTACACGCCGGAGGGGACCACGGTTGAGATCGAACTGATCAGCGAACAAGGGGCGAATGGGCCAGAAGCGGTTCTCAGGGTGAGCGACTCCGGACCGGGTGTTCCGGACGAGAGTCTGGCCAAGCTTTTTGAGCCGTTCTACCGCATCGACGACGCCCGCGGACGGCTCACCGGCGGCGTGGGTCTCGGTTTGGCCATCACCGAAAGAGCCGTGCGCTTTCATGGCGGGAGGGTTTCGGCGCGCAATCGGCCCGGGGGCGGTCTGCAGATAGAAATGCGACTGCCTTTGATCGCAGGCAAGCAAGGGGCCAAGCCGCTGCAAGCCGAGCCGATCGCGACCGCTCAGGAGGCCTGATTTCGGAGCTTATTCATCCCCGGACAAGGTCGAAGGCCTTAGGTCTAAAGGTCCGAAGTACGAGGTCCGACGTTTACTTCCCAGGCAACTCCCGGCCGCTGGAGTGATTCCAATCAGTCGCGGGTTTGCTCTTCCCGCGCTTTCCTGATACATAAATGGGTTGAGATTTTCCGCTTTACTGAGATTGCCCAGTCCCGGCTCACGGGTCGCCGGGAGTGCGCGTACAGGACCCCTCACCCGCAACAGGGAGATCATCTGGAGAATGGCGAAACGATTTGCTTGGCTGCTCGGGGTAGTGGTGCTGGTTTCAATTGCTCTGCTGATAGCTTGCGGAAGCGTATATAACAAGTCTTCCAATGGCCTGGTTGTGGTGACGAGCCAGGGGTCGGCGCTGCTGGAGAGTTTCAGTTTCGGCTTGAACAGTGGTAGCATGACGGCCGTCACCAACCCGCCGTCCAATACTGGGACTTTGACTCAGTGCGTTTTGAACGGGATACCGTCAGCCATTGTGGTCGATCCGGCGGGAGCGTACGCCTACACGATCATCAACAAGGACGCGACGTTGTGCGGCGCCAACAGCACGGCCAATGGCATTGGCGTATTCAAGATCAACTCCGACGGGACGCTGCCGGCCAACGGTACCCTGACGGCGGATCCGAATCCGGTAGCGCTGGTGATGGATACGACGGGCAAGTATTTGTTTGTGGCGGAGGGGTTAGCTGGCACAGTTAATTCCTATTCCATCAGCGGCGGCGCCTTGACCGCCGTGCCCAGCACCTTCACGCTCGCGCTTCCACCGGGAGCAGGATTTCAGCCGCCGAATTTAGCAGCAATTGCCGTCACGCCGATGATTCTGCCGCCGCTGGTGAACGGCCAGCAGGTGGCGGCGTGTTCTTCTCCCGAAAATAATCCTCCCTCAGAATACCTTTATGCTTCGGACACAGTGAACAATGTGATCTGGGAATTCTCGGTGAACACGTCGACGGGAGCGTTGGGAAATCCCCCCAACACAACCCAGGTGCCGTATTTCCCTTCTCCTTCGTTTCCCCAGACGGGACCGCCCTTATCGGTGCCCGCAGGCATTGCGGTGGATGCTTGCGACCGGTTCGTTTATGTTTCCAACAATCTGGCGAACAACATCAGCGCCTATACGATCTGCAACGGAATGCCGACGCAGTCGAGCCAAAACTGTCCGGCTCTTCCGCCGGGAGGCCTGGTCGCAGTCTCCGGCTCGCCGTTCAACAATGCCGGCAATGTCACCGACCCGGGGCCGATGCTCGTCGATCCTTTCGGAAACACGCTCTACGTTCTGAATGGGGCGACACAGACGGAGGGCCAGATTTCGGTGTTCCGGATCGCCCAGATCTCTGGCAGTTTGGGAGCGGCTACCCCTGTAGCGACCGGGGAGGGGCCTACGTCGATGGCGATCCGTTCCGACGACAGCTGGCTCTTCGTGGCGAACTTCAATGCCGGCACCCTGTCGCAGTACTCCATCACGCCGTCCACGGGCACGCTGAACGCGCTGCCGGTTACGACGACCGACAACTGGCCGTGGGGAGTGGCAGTGAAGTAGGACATCGGACCTCGGACGTCAGACCTCGGACCTCAGACCTCGGCCCAGCGATCTCGGGGCGTGGCTTGTTTCAAGAACAGGTCGGGAAGAGAGTGTCGCGTCATGGGCTAAAGCCCGCTCTGTTGGCGATTGCCGAGCGGCGCGGCTGAAAGCCGCGCCCTTTCAAAGCCTATCTTTGAAAACACCTACGCAGTTCGACTCCCTGACGTCCGCGGTCTGAAGTCTGAAGTCCGTTATTACGTTGGCACTTTCAAAATCAAATATCCGCCCACCAGGACAAAAATCAGATCCGGCGACCAGGCGGCCAAGGCGGGAGGAAGCTGGCTGAGGTTGCCCATGGCCTCGAACAGCCGCGACACCACCGTGTAGAACAAGGCAATTCCGACCGCGACCGCGACTCCGGTGAGGGCTCCTTTTTTCTCGGCCGCAAGCGAGAATGGAATGGCTAGCACGGCCATGATCAGAGTAATAAGAGGATAGGAGAGTTTCTGGTGGAGCTGCACGCGCAGGCGCACGACATCGAATCCGCTCTGCTGCAAGTCGCGAATGTAGCGATGCAGCTCTTCGTAGTTCATCTCCGTGTACTGCTTGACTTCCTTCTTGAAATACGAGGGCGCTTCGGGCAGCTGGGGGAAAGTAGCCACGTCAAATGGGCGGTAATCGTTGATGGCGGAGATGTGGAATGAGCGGTCCCAACCCTGCTCGTAAATCCAGCGGTTCAGATTTTCGGCCCAGTGAGCGCGCTCGGCGTGAATTCGGCGGGTTATCGTGAAGCTCGAGCGATCGAGCTGAAACACGGTGATGTTACCGAACTGGTCGCGGTCGGGGTCAAAGAGCTGGTAGTAATAAATGTCGTGGTTCTGGCCAAAAATCCACTTGCGGTCGGGGCGTAGGTAGGTCTGGGGAGGCTTGCCCTTGATCTGGTTGTGCAGCGCCTCCTGGCGTTTGTTGGTGAGGGGCAGGTAGAACTGGTCAGCCAGGAACAGCGCTGCCGCCACGACAGCGGCCGCCACGATCACCGGGGCGACGACGCGGTAGATGCTGATTCCCGTTGCCTTGATGGCGGTGATCTCGTTGGAACGGTTCATCAGGCCGAAAGTGATCAGCACTGCCAGCAGCATCACGAGGGGAGTGACGTTGTAGAGCAGGTAGGGGGTCACGTTGAGCAAATATTCGGCTACCACGGTGGCGGGGATCTGATTGCGCAGAATGTCTCCCAGCAGCTCGAAGAGGGTGAAGACCAGCACCAGCACGAGGAAAGTGGCCAAGATCAATCCCAGGTAAAGGAAGAAATCGCGCAGGACGTAGTCATCGAGCAGCGTGGGGAAGCTGGCCCGGAAAACGCGGCGCCGAGTCGAAACGCGCTGGAAAGCGCTTTGACGCCCCCGGCCCGTTGCCGCCACCGGCAGAGCGGCATTTCGTTTCCAGAGAGGACGGAAAGAGGCCAGCTCAAACGGACGCCGTTCCGCCTGCCACAGCAGAAACAAGCCCAGGGACAGAAAGACCAGGTCGGCCAGCCATGCGCCAAACCACGGCGCGACCGTGCCCTGTTTGGCTAGCGAGACGCCGATCAACGAAATGACGTAATAGACGAAGACCAGCAGGATGGTCAGGACAAATCCGCCCGACTTGCCGCTCTTCTTGGACGACAGGCCGAGCGGAATGCCGACCAGGGCCAGCACGAGGCATGCGCTGGACAAAGCAAAGCGGCGGTGAAATTCGATGAGATACCAGCGCGCAGAAAGCGGCGTGACGCGGCCGGCCTTCGCGCGCAGGGCCCATGTGTCCATGACGGCGGCCGGTTGCGACTCGTCAGGCTTGCTTTCGGTGGCGGGGAGTTCGATGGGAATGTCGGTTTGCTGGAATGTCGAAATCTGATAGTGGTCCGCTTGTTTGGGATCGGTTTCGTGGGCCGAGCCGTCCACCAGATGCAGATGCAGGCGATCCGGGCCCTCGCTGACCACGATGCCTTCTCTGGCCAGCGTGATCTTAGGATTGGCGGCGTCGCTGAGATCGGCCATAAAGACGCCTTTCCACAACGCTGCGCCTTGCGCGCTTTGCACATCCTGCACGTAGAGGACGATCTTGGGGAATCCTTCGTAGAAGACGCGCGGCTGGACCTCAAACGAAACTTGTGAGCCTTTGAGACGGTCTTCCAGGCGGGCCAGAGCGGCCTGCGACCGCGGCGCAATATAGACGCCGTTGCCCAGCGCCAGCAGCCATGCGGCGAGCACAAAAATCGAGAGCACGCGCAGAAAGCTCCACACGCCCATGCCGCTAGCGCGCATGGCGGTGATTTCCGAGTCGGCGGCAAGGCGGCTCAGGCCGATCAGAATGCCGACCAGCACGCTCATGGGTAGCGTATAGGTGAGCGCGAGGGGAACGGTGAAAAAGAAAATTTCGGCGACGCTGGGCAGGGGCGCACTGGCGCGGACCACCAGTTCGAGGATGCGTCCCAGGTCGCGGGTAAACAGCACGAAGGTGAAGATGGCCGCGCCGATCAGGGCGTGGGCGGTAACCTCACGGAGAATGTAGCGAGTGAGAATCCGCATGGGATGCGTTCAGGGCGAGGATAGCACGACAGGGGAATCAAAACCGCCGAGGACGTCGAGGACGCAGACAGAAACAGAGGTCAAGATCAGCAAACTTAGGGTAAGGGTTGCCCCGCCCTTCCCGCGTTCTTTGCGGGAGGGTGGGGAATTTTGAACTCAGCCAATATTCTGGCGATCCACAACATTAAGGCCGTCTCCCCTGATTTGGCTTTCGCGCTACAACAATAATGAACCCTAGAACAACAACCATTCCACCAACCACCACGAAACGTATTCGTCTTTGCGATTCCTCCAACGCTTGTTGTTCGTGCAGAATTCTCGCGTAATTCTGTGGCGAAGGATCGGTACTATATGCAGAGACCGCGCGTTCCATGGTTGACGTCTCTGGTGCGGGGTTAGTTATGAGCGCTAGCAACAAGACTGTTTCGACTGCAATCAGAGCGAGAATCATTGTGCCTTTTCGAGTCATGCGCCCTCCCCATCCCGTTCGGCTCCCGTGGTTTTACTCGAGTCGCTCAGGGCAGGCTCTTTCGCCTTTTCTGCGAAAGGGTGGGATTCCCGGCCAACTCACTCAGCCCGCTTTCAGAAACAGCGCGGCCAGCGGCGGCAGGGTCAGCTTCAGTGAGAACGGGCGGCCGTGAGTGGGGATTTCTTCGGCTTGAACGCCGCCGAGGTTTCCCATCCCGCTGCCGGCGTATTCGCGCCCGTCGCTGTTGAGCAGCTCGCGCCAGTATCCGCCGTGGGGAACGCCCACGCGGTATCCGGTACGGGGCACGGGAGTGAAATTGAACACGCCGAGCACGGTGTCTTGCGGGTTGTCGCTTTTGCGCAGCAGGGAAATTGTGCTGGCGGCGTTGTCGTTGCAGTCGACCCACTCGAATCCCTTGGGATCGTTGTCGAACACGTGCAGCGCCGGTTCGCTGCGATAGACGCGGTTCAACTGCTCGACCCAAGCCTGCGCGCCGCGATGCACCTGATATTGCAGCACATCCCATTCGAGGCTGGTGTCGTGCGCCCACTCGCGGACCTGGCCGAATTCGCCCCCCATGAACAGCAGTTTCTTACCGGGCTGGGCATACATGTAGCCGAACAGAAGGCGCAGATTGGCGAAGCGCTGCCATTCATCGCCGGGCATTTTGCCAAGCAGCGATCCCTTGCCGTGCACCACTTCATCGTGTGACAGCGGCAGCACAAAATTCTCATGCCACGAATACAGCATGCGGAACGTTAGCAGGTTGTGGTGATACTTGCGGTGAATGGGATCGTTCTGAAAATACTTGAGCGTGTCGTGCATCCAGCCCATGTCCCACTTCTCGCCGAAGCCCAGGCCCCCGACATAGACGGGCCTTGAAACCATGGGCCAGGCGGTGGATTCCTCGGCGCAGGTCTGGATGTCCGGGCGCTCTTTGTAGGCCTCCAGGTTGAAACGGCGCAGAAAGTCGATGGCGTCCAGATTCTCGCGCCCGCCGTATTTGTTGGGAATCCATTCACCCTGCTTGCGGGAATAATCCAGATACAACATGGATGCGACCGCATCCACGCGCAGGCCATCCACGTGATATTTGTCGAGCCAGAACATGGCGCTCGACATCAGGAAGCTACGCACCTCGGCGCGGCCGTAATTGAAGATGTGAGTCTTCCAGTCGGGATGGAATCCCTGGCGCGAATCGGAATGCTCGTAGAGGTGAGTGCCGTCGAAGTAAGCGAGGCCGTGGGCGTCGGCGGGGAAGTGCGAAGGAACCCAGTCGAGAATCACGCCGATGCCGTGCTGGTGCAGGTAGTCGACCAGATACATGAAGTCCTGGGGTGTGCCGTAACGCGCCGTGGGAGCGAAGTAGCCTGTGGTCTGATATCCCCAGGAACCGTAGAAAGGATGCTCCATCACGGGCAGGAATTCGACGTGAGTAAATCCCATGCGTCCGGCATATTCGGCCAGGCGCGGCGCGGTCTCCCGGTAAGTCAGCGGACGGTTATGCTCTTCTGGAACACGCATCCAGGAGCCGAGATGAACTTCGTAGATCGCCTGCGGCGCGTGCAGCGAGTTGCGGCCAGCCCGGTGCGCCATCCAGTCGTGATCTCCCCATTGATAATCGAGATCCCAAACAACTGATGCGGTACGCGGAGGCTTCTCGTGCCACAGGCCGACGGGATCGGCTTTGTCGATGCGATAGCCGTGGCGATTGGATTCGATGTGAAACTTGTACAGCGCGCCGTGGTTTGCGCCGGGCACGAAGCCCTCCCAAATGCCCGAGGAAGCGCGCGGCTCGAGGCGGTGCAGGCCGGGAGTCCAGGAATCAAAGCTGCCTACTACCGACACCGCGCGCGCGTTCGGCGCCCACACGCTGAAAACGGCGCCGGCCTGGCCCTCGTGCGTGGCCAAGTGCGCGCCCATCTTGTCGTAGATGCGGTAATGACTGCCCTCGTTGAAGAGGTAGAGATCGTGGTCGGTGAGGAGCTGCGGTGTCGAGAGAGTAAGTTCAGAGTTCATGTGGCGTGCCGATTATAGTCGCGCCTAGTTTACTGGAATAGACGGCAATGTTAGCAATGGCAGAGGCAGTCGAGACCGGCCTTCTCGCAGAATCCCCATGCTAGACTGGCATCTCCAGCCATGCCGCTTCTGCGCCTTATCCTGCTCTGGCATCAGCACCAGCCGTTCTATAAAGACCTGGTCACGGGCGAGTATCGCCTGCCGTGGACGCGGCTGCATGCGCTCAAGGATTACTACGGGATGGTCAAGCTGCTGGACGAATTTCCCAACGTCCATCAGAACTTCAACCTGGTGCCGTCGCTCATGATCCAGATTCAGGATTATGTGGCGGGGACAGCGCAGGACCCGTTTCTGAGCGTGGCGGCGAAACCGGCGAAAGATCTGTCGGTCGAAGAGCGCCGCTTCGCGCTGCAGTATCTATTTCAGGCCAATCCGCAGAATTTGATTGGACGCTATCCGCGCTATCGCGAATTGTGGGAACGATTTCGCGAGCACGGGGACCATCCGGAACGCGCCGAACGCTATTTTCAGGCGCAGGATTTCACCGACCTGCAGGTGTTGTCGCAGATTGCTTGGTTCGACGAGTTTTTCCTGGGGGAGAAGGACATCTCCGCGCTGGTTGCGAAAGGGCATAACTATTCCTTGGAGGATCAGAAGCTGGTCATTGCGCGGGAAAGGGAACTGCTCGGCCGAGTGCTGCCGGCGCATGCCGATGCCGCGAAAAAAGGCTCGATCGAGATTTCGGCCACGCCGTTCTATCACCCGATCCTGCCGCTGCTGTGCGATACGAACGCCGGAGCGGTTTCGTCTCCGGGCTTGCCGTTGCCACAGAACCGGTTTCGCCATCCTGAAGACGCCCGCGAACAACTGAAACGCGGACTCGACCTGCATGAGCAGGTTTTCGGCTTGCGTCCCAAGGGCGTGTGGCCATCGGAAGGAAGCGTATCCGAGGAGGTGCTGGCGATCGCGTACAGCCTGGGCGTCAAGTGGATGGCCACAGACGAGGGCGTGCTCGGGCGCAGCACAGGGACGTTCTTTGCCCGTGACGGAAATGGTCGGCTGCCGGCGAATCTGGCGGAGAAGCTGTACAACATCCACCGCTATGAGAACGGCTCAACGGTGATGCACCTGGTGTTTCGCGATCACACCATTTCCGACCTGATCGGCTTCGTTTATTCCGGTATGCCGCCAGCCGACGCGGCGCGGCATTTGCTCGGCAACATTAAAGAAGCGGCCAAGCCGGTGCTGGCCAAGGGCCGCGATGCCGTGATCTCGATCATTCTCGACGGCGAGAACGCGTGGGAATACTACCCGAAATCGGGGCGGGAATTTCTGCGTCGCTTTTACGATAGCCTTCAGCGCGAGCCGGGCGTCGAAGCCGTGACGATTTCCGAGGCCATCGCCCGCCACAAGGATTTCGCCAAGATGCCCTCGCTGGTGCCGGGGTCGTGGATCAACGCGAACTTCAATGTATGGATCGGCGCTCCGGAAGACAACCGTGCCTGGGATTATCTGCACCACGCGCGCGAGTTCTATGCGCAAAATGCGGCGCGCGCCGCCGAGGCGCAGCGCAAGCTGGCGTTTGAAGAAATCCTGATCGCTGAAGGCAGCGACTGGAACTGGTGGTACGGGCCCGAGCACCACTCGGCCAACGACCGCGATTTTGACGAGCTCTATCGCAAGCACTTGTCGAATGTGTACCAGGCTCTGGGAGCGGCTCCTCCGGACTACCTGGCGCAGCCGATAACCGGAGCCGAGGTGCGTCCGTCGTTTGTGCCGCAGACGGCCTACATCCACCCGCGAATCGCTGCCGACAAAGTGCGCTACTTTGAGTGGATTGGCGCGGCCGCCTATAACGCCGATCATCGCGCCGGCGCGATGCACGGCAAGCAGTTTCTGCTGGATTCGGTGTATGCCGGAATTGACACGACCCATCTTTATGGCCGGCTCGATTTTAAAGAGAAGATTCCGGAGGCGGATTTCGAGATTGTGGTCAACGTGGAATCGTGGGCTGCGGGCGAGCAGCGTCCGCGGCGGGCGCTGCGGGTTGACGCCTCCGCACATCAGCAGCGGATAAAGGATTGGAAGATCGAAGACGGTGCGGACCGGAAGGAGTTGGCATCGTCTGCCACGGCGGATGAAAACGCGAAGCTGGCCCTGCTGCGCGACTTTGAATTCAAACTGCCGCTTGCCTGGCTGCTGACGGCGCCCAGCGTTGCGGCGGCAGAGCAAGGCGCCGATCTGAGGCCAGGGCAAAAGTCCGGCCCGGCGGCCGAACGCAAAGCGACTGCATCGTCTGCCCCGCCCAGCAAGCTGCGTCTGCGTTTCAGCCTATGGCAGAACCGCCTGCCAGTGGATTCGTTGCCGCTGGAAGGCTGGATTGAGCTGCAGGTGGTGAGCGAAGGGGAACTGCTGTTTGGGGCGTGAGGCGGTGGGGCTAACCAGCGTCAGTCTTCCCTCGTGGAGACGGGATAACTTCGGAGATTCTAGTGCGACCGAAAGGTGGGGTGGGATGTCGTCCCTCCGGGACTCGTTCTATCTCCTCCTTGTCTACCCAGGACTTACGTCCTGGGCCAACATATGTCGCCGCTTCGCGGCTGGGACTTGGTCATCCCGATTCCTGGCTATCCCAACCAGACCCTATTTGTTGCCCCCGTTCGCCGCCACCGTGGGAGTCATGCTCAGCGGACGATTCAATTCCAGTGTGAGTTGCGTGCCCGCGGGCAGGGTCGCCGAGCGATGCTTGGCGAGCCAATGAGCGGTAGTGGATCCCGCCCCAATCGTGCCGCCCACCAGAACGCCGACCGGGCCTCCGACCAGGCCGCCGACGAGCATGCCGCCCGCCGTGCCGCCGCCTTCCTCGACCGTGTCGCGGCGATCGTGGCCTGATCCCTTGAATTGACCTTCGCCGCTCACATCGGCGCCCCGAATGTTCGTGTCGGTGAGGGTCGCGTCGAGATAGTAGCGTTCCCCGGTCGGCATGATCACGGCTTCGGGAAGAATTCCAATGGTCGGCCTGCCCGAGATGCGGCGCGGCTCACTCACCTTGGTCACGCGCCCCTCGACCACTGCGCCGGCGGGAATGACGGTCTTGCCGTCCACAACCACGGGCTGCATGATGCTGCCGCGGAAAGGATCGCCAGCGCGATTGCTGAAAGTGGCGAGCGTGGTCTCGAGCCGGACCATCAGAGCGGTTCCTGCCGGCACGGCCGCGTTCGGCGAAGCAGGGGCGCTGGGCGCACTGGTCTGGGCGGCCAGCATCGTCGCCAGCAGCAGGCAGGGTAGCAGCATCCACCTTTTCATGGGGCACCTCCGGAAAATCCAAATATTCTTCTACTTTAGACTCAGCCGCCCGCCCCGACAAGCCGCTGGCAGTACATGGGGAATCACGGGAGACAAGAGGGCGGCAGCATTGGCCGAATGGGCAGTGCCAGAAAAGAAAATCGTCGTCAAAGAAATGTATCCGCGGTCACATTGCGCTCATGTCCATCCGATATAATCGAGGGTTTTCACAACCCACGTGGCCAAGACGTATAGAGGCATCGGCAACCTGACCGGACGGCGTCTGGCGGTGTATTCGTTTGACTCCGGCGAGGTGGTCAGTGTGGACGAAGATTCGCAAACTACATACTTTGGGAAGGAAGGTACACACGGCATGATGAATATTACGGAGATCAGGGCGCGGCAGGTGCTCGACTCACGCGGCAATCCTACGGTAGAAGCGGAAGTTCAACTGATCAGCGGCCTGCGGGGCCGCGCCATTGTTCCCAGCGGAGCTTCGACCGGCGAGCACGAGGCGGTTGAGCTGCGCGACGGTGATCAAACGCAATTTCTGGGAAAAGGCGTGCTCAAAGCGGTAGAGAACGTCAACGGCGAGATTGCCCAGGCCCTGGGAAATTACGATGCCTCCGATCAGCGGGCGATCGATCAGAAAATGATCGAGCTGGATGGAACGGAAAACAAAGGGCGGCTGGGGGCGAATGCCATCCTGGCGGTTTCTATGGCGGCGGCGCGCGCGGCAGCAGCGGAGTACGGCCTGCCGCTCTACCGCTATCTCGGCGGGGCAGGCGCGAACACGCTGCCGGTGCCCATGATGAACATCCTGAACGGCGGCGCACACGCCGACAACAATGTCGACTTCCAGGAATTCATGGTGATGCCGGTGGGAGCGCCATCGTTTTCTGAAGCCCTGCGATGGGGCGTGGAAGTTTTTCACACGCTGAAAGGCGTGCTGAAGAAGCGCGGCTACAACACCGCCGTCGGCGATGAAGGCGGATTCGCTCCGTCGGTGAAGTCGAACGTGGAGGCGATTGAAGTCGTGCTGGAAGCGATCTCGAAGGCCGGTTACAAGCCGGGAGAGGAAATTGCCATCGCGCTCGATCCGGCCGCGAGCGAGTTCTTCCAGGACGGCAAGTACGTCTTCAAGAAATCGGACAAGTCGGCGAAGAGTTCCGACGATATGGTGCGCTTTTGGGCGAAGTGGGCGAGTGATTACCCGATTGTGTCTCTCGAAGACGGGCTAGCCGAGAACGACTGGGAGGGCTGGGCGAATTTGACCAAAGAACTTGGCGGGAAGATTCAGTTGGTCGGCGACGACATTTTCGTGACCAACATCCAGTTCCTGCAGGAAGGGATTGACAAAGGCGTCGCCAATTCGATTCTGATCAAGGTCAACCAGATCGGCACGGTCAGCGAGACGCTGGATGCGATTGATCTGGCGCGGCGCAACGGATACACGTCGGTGATCTCGCACCGCTCGGGCGAAACCGAGGACACGTTCATTGCGGATCTTGCCGTGGCGACGGGCGTGGGCCAGATCAAGACTGGATCGGCCTCGCGCACCGACCGCATCTGCAAATACAACCAGCTGCTGCGGATCGAAGAGGAGTTGGGCGATGCGGCGCGGTTCTTGGGGTTGAAGGCGCTGAATTATCGCGGATAACCGCGGCCCGCTTTCTCGGTTATTGCCGGAGCTCGCACCAGTTTATGCAGAATCTATGGCGGGAAAGCTTCGAATGGGACCATCTCCCAGCGTGGCGGAAGGTTCTGATCGTGCTTCTTTTTGCCCTGTTCTTCGTCGTCGGGTACCCATCGTTCGGGAAGAAAATTGATATATACACGACTGCGCCAAGCAAGCCCGTGTTAGAAACGAGACAGGTAGTCCCGATTCACGTGAATGGCTACTTGCGATACGTGACCGAAAAAGAAGCGGAGGATTACAGATATTGGTATGCCATGACTCCTACCTTCCTTGGAGCTATTATCCTCGGATTGTTCAGTTCGGTTATGACTTATCGGCCTGGAAAGAAAGAGCAACGAGCCAGCTAGCAGCGCCTTGCTTGATTGATGTTTGTTGGGAATTGTGGTTACGGTTGTGACTTATCGTGAGGTGAAAAAGTGATTAGCGATTTACTTTTGTCTGAATTCGATGACGAAACCAATAAGACACGCGCGACGCTGGAACGCGTTCCGGTGAAGGCGGATTTTGCGCCGCATCCGAAGTCCATGCCGCTGGGCAAACTGGCACCGCACGTGGCCCAGCTTCCTGATTTCGGTCTGATCGTCTTGATGACCCCTGAGCTGGATTTCGGCACGGGCAAATGGACGCCCCTGCCGTTTGAATCTGCGGAACAACTAGCGAAGGCCTTTGATGAAGGCGCGGCGAAGGTCCGCGCGGCGCTCAAGAACACTCCCGACGAGGCCTGGACACAGCCCTGGAAGCTGAGTTTCCAGGGTAAGCCGCTCTTCAGCGGGTCGCGTTTCCTCGCCTATCGGGAGATGTTTTTGAATCACCTGGTGCATCATCGGGCGCAGCTCGGGGTGTACTTGCGCTTGAACGATAAGCCGGTGCCAGCGATTTATGGGCCATCGGCGGACGACCGGATGGGGTTCTAGCCAGTTGACTAAGCTAAGGACTTAGTCTATAATAAAAAGTATGGAAGTGAATGTCCACGAAGCTAAAACCCATCTTTCCAAGCTCTTGGAGCGGGTTGCCCTGGGTGAGGAAGTGACCATTGCAAAGGCCGGAACCCCGGTAGCGAAACTTGTTCCGATCAACTCGAAGCCAAAGAAACGAATCCTGGGGAGCGCGAAGGGAGAGTTTGTCGTCCCCGACGATTTCAATGACCCTCTGCCGAAGGAAATCGAGGACTTGTTCTATAAATGAAAGCACTTCTGGATACGCACACATTTCTGTGGGCGATTTCGGGGAGTGAAAGGCTTTCCCGTCGAGCAGAGCGCATTTTTGTTGGGCCCAGTGATTTGTGGCTGAGTGTCGCGAGCATATGGGAGATTCTGATCAAAGTACAAATCGGCAAGATACCTCTGCCTCTTCCGGCTGGTCCCTATATTGTGAAGAAACTGGTAGAGAACCGAATTGAGACTCTACGGATCAGTCTGGATCATGTCTTGAAGGTCGAAACTCTGCCGATGCATCACAGCGACCCCTTCGATCGGATTCTCATTGCGCAAAGCATCGAGGAGGGTTGGCCCCTGATTACCGCTGATCCGATATTCGAACGCTATCCGGTTCAGGTTATCTGGTAGATCGGCTACGAGCCAATTTCGTCATTATTTCGAGGGAGACTTCTACAGTGATCCGTCCTAAACCACTCATACTCATCATTCTCGACGGCTGGGGATACCGAGCCGAAACCAAAGCCAACGCCATTGCACTTGCGCGGAAGCCCATGTACGACCGGCTGCTGCGCGATTATCCCAACACGCTCATTCACACGAGCGGCCCGTATGTCGGCCTGCCGGAAGGGCAGATGGGCAACAGCGAGGTCGGGCATCTCAACATCGGCGCCGGACGGATCGTGCACATGGACATCACGCGCATCGACTTGATGATCCAGAACGGCGAATTCTTCAAGCATCCCGTGCTGCTCGACGCCATGAAGCACGCGCGCACCGGCGCGCGCCGGCTGCACATGTTTGGGCTGGTCTCCGACGGTGGCGTCCATTCGCAACAGGAGCATCTTTACGCCCTGCTGAAAATGGCCAAGCAGAATGGCCTGCAGCGCGTATTCGTGCATGCCTTCATGGACGGCCGTGATACGCTGCCCACCAACGGCGCGGGCTATCTCGAGAAACTGCAGCAGAAGATGCGTGAGTACAACTGTGGCAAGATCGCGACGGTGAACGGTCGCTACTACGCTATGGATCGGGACCGGCGCTGGGAGCGCATTGCAAAGGCTTACAACGCCATGGTTTTCGCCGATGCCGAAGGCGGCAAGAAGGCTGATCCGGTGCAGGGGATGAAAGATTCCTACAACAAAGGCGTGACGGATGAATTTGTCGTGCCGTTTGTCTGCACCGACAACCGCGGCGAAACCATCGCCACCATTCGAGATGACGAGTCCTGCATCTGCTTCAACTTCCGCGCTGACCGAGTGCGCCAGATCACGCGGGCGCTTACGCGCAACAGCGGACTGAATGAAAAAGGCGGCAGCGATCTGCCCGGGGCGGCCGATCTCGACGCTACCATCCCCCGCGATCGGGTGCCGAAGAACCTGCACTACGTCTGCATGACGCAGTACGACAAGAATTTCAGTTTGCCGGTGGTGATTCCTCCGGAATCGCTCGCGAACATTCTGGCGAATGTGATGGCCAATCAGAAAATGCGCAACTTGCGCGTCGCCGAGACGGAAAAATACGCGCACGTCACATATTTCTTCAACGGCGGCGTGGAGCAGCCATTCCCGGGCGAAGACCGCATTCTGGTGCCATCGCCGAAAGTCGCGACCTATGATCTTAAGCCGGAGATGAGCGCCTCGGGCATTGCCGACGCCGTGGTGAAGGCCACGAACGACGGTACGTTCGACGTGATGATCGTGAACTTTGCCAACGCTGACATGGTTGGCCACTCAGGCAAGATCGAGCCGACGATAAAAGCGGTCGAGACGGTGGATGCCTGCCTAGGCCGCATCGAAAATGCAGTTCGCGCCAAAGGCGGAGCCATGCTGATCACTGCCGATCACGGCAATGCCGAACTGATGATCGATCCGGCAACCGGCGGCCCGCACACCGCGCACACGACCAATCCGGTGCCATTCATCGTGGTCGCGGAAAACGCCAAGCAGTTCACGCTGAAACCCAACGGTTCTCTGCGGGATATCTCGCCGACGTTGCTGGGAATGCTGGGCGTGGACGAGCCGAAAGAAATGACGGGGAAGGATTTGCGACAGTTTGTGAAGAATCCCCGCTGAAAGAGAAACCACAGCCGGCAGGGGAAAGCACAGAGGGATTCCTCTGTGGGATTCTGTGTCCTCAGTGGTTTAATCGAAGTCAGTTTGCCAGCAACGCCGGTGCTGTTGCCAGCAACCCGGCCACTACTTCCAAGTCGTGCAGGTCCTCGCGGCTGAAATCCTGCGCGAAGCGCGGATCGAGTCCCTTGCGCGAGACTTGAATCACGCCTACCACGCTGGCGGTCCGATCCATGATGGGAACCGACATCAGTTTTTGAATGGGCGCCGGAGGCGGTTCTTCGATATCGGTCGTGCTCGGCTTGATGGTCTCAAAAATACTGGCGTGCTTCACGCGGGCGAAGTTATTGAAAATCTCTGCTTTCTTGCTGAGCGCAGTGTGCGCGGCTACGGCTTTGCTGGAGAGAGGGATGGCGCCGGTCGTGCGCAAGTGTTCCGGAAATATGAAACGCAGCAGGCCTTTTTCCAGGCGTAAAAGTGCGACTTCTGTGTACTGCACGCGAAAAATCTTGGCCAGAACCGTGCACAGGTCCAGCGCAGAAACTCCCTGACCCAGAACAGACTCCAGGGGGAGCAGGTGTTCAGGAAGGACGATTTCTTCCATCATCCCGTGGTCGTTATTTTGCGTCATAGCCCGCAGATCTCCAATTGTTGCCAACTGAGCCATGCCCAATTTATCGCACTTTACGCGCCAAAAGGTACTTCCCAAAGTAACTGGGAAAGTCCTTTGTTTTCATGGGCAAGCCCTGCCTAAGGTAACCTCGGGCAAGGAATTCTCCATCCCGTGACGAGCCGCAAACGATCACTTGGCTGACACTTTGTGTCAGGTGCACCGCCGGTTGTGCAGCAGGGATGGAGGCCCCTGTTGCGAGGCCTTTTCTTTCCGGCCAAAAACTCAGTACACTTCCCAGCATGAACCTGCCAACCCAACCGAATTTGAAACTGGTGCACGACGCCGGATACCGCGAGAACTACGCCAACAGCGTGCAGATGCGCGTGAACATATGGGACTTCTTCCTCGTCTTCGGAACACTGCAACAGCAGAGCGAAACCCAGGTGGAGATCAGGAATTTTCAGGGCATCTATCTCAGCCCGCAGCAGGCCAAAGCGCTGCTTGGACTGCTGCAGCAGAATGTGGCTGGTTACGAGACTGCCTTTGGCGAGATCAAACTCGATCCCCGCATGGCTCCGCCGGGACACGTGCACTAAGGACCGGACCTCAGACTTCGGACCTGGCCCTGCGTCGGATATACAGCCTGAGGTCTGAAGTCCCAGGTCCGAGGTCCGACGTCCGACGTCTGGCATAGAATGCCCTCTCCCATGCTTTCCCGCAGCGCGCGATCTGTGCTGATGTTCGCCGTCATCCTGGCAGTGATCTTTCTGCTGCACGCTCCGCTGCTGCGGCTTCCGTATTTCTGGGACGAGGCCGGATATTACGTCCCCGCGGCCCGCGATCTTTTGCTTACTGGCGATCCGATTCCGCATTCCACCCTCTCGAACGCGCATCCGCCCCTGGTGCTGGCCTGGCTCGCACTATGGTGGAAGTGCGCGGGCTACTCGCTGCTGGTAACGCGATCGGCGATGCTAGTAGTGGCAGCGTTCTCGCTCGTGGGATTGTTCCGGCTGGCCGAGCGGTCCGCGAATACCGAAGTCGCGGTAGCTTCCACGCTGTGTACCGCGCTGTATCCGGTATTCTTCGCTCAGGGCTCGCTGGCGCAAGTGGATCTGACCGCCGCTGGACTCACTTTCTGGGGAATGTGCGCGTATCTCGAGGACCGGCCTGTCGCGGTTGCAGCGTGGTTCTCGTTGGCCACACTGGCGAAAGAGACGGCGATTCTTGCGCCGGTGTCGCTGGCAGGATGGGAAGTCCTGTGCTTGGTCGTGCCGCAGTGCCAGGTTTTTGGGTGGCGCAGCGCTTTCAGCGCTGCGATAGATGGTCCTTTTGTGAGGACGGCTTCAGCCGCTGAGGGCACGCGATCTTGTCCCGTACGTCGTATCCTCACGCTGCTCGTTTCAATCCTCCCCCTGTTCTTCTGGTATGCCTACCACGACGCCCGCACCGGTTACGTCTTCGGCAATCCGGAGTTCTTTCGCTACAACGTGGCTGCCACACTTCATCCTCTGCGATTCCTGTTAGCGCTCGCGCTGCGCCTGTGGCAAGTGTTCGGCTACCTGCATCTGTGGGTGCTGACGCTAGCCATGCTGCTGGCCATGCTTCTGCCGCCGGTGAAGGACGATGTAGGGGCAGCCGCCCTCGGCTGTCCGGTCGAGCGAAGCTCGACAGCCATCGAACGGCAGCGCATCGCGATCCCGGTGCAGGTGACTTTTCTGGTGGTCGCGGCTACGTATGTCGTCGCCATGGCGCTGATCGGAGGCGCGGTGCTGGCTCGCTACATGCTGCCCGTGGTTCCGCTTGTGATCATTGTTGGCGTGTCTACGCTGCGGCGACGTCTTCGCTACTGGCCGGCTGCGGTCGCTGTGGTCGGAGTCGCATTCATCACAGCGTGGTTCTGGAATCCTCCGTATGGATTTTCGCCGGAGGACAATCTCGCCTATCGCGATTACATCGTTCTGCACCAGGATGCCGAGCGCTTTCTCGAAGCGCGTTATCCCACAGCGCGCGTGCTCACGGCCTGGCCGGCCTCGGACGAGCTGACGCGCCCTTGGCTTGGCTACGTCACGCGTCCGATGCAGATCGTGCGCATCGAGGATTTTTCGTTGGAGGAAATGGTCGCGGCCGCCGACTTTCGCCAGAACGACGGGCGCCAGAGTTTCGATGTCGCGCTTGTGTTTTCGACTAAGTACGAGCCGTCGTACTCTCTGGTGGATCGCTGGTTGCCGTGCCGCCGCGAAAAGTGGGACGAGTTAAAAGGGAGATTCTTCGGCTATCACCGCGACCTGCCTCCCCCAGCGGCAGCGCAGATTCTGGGCGGCCGTATCGTGTTTTCGGAGGAGCGAAAGGGCCAGTGGGTGGCGGTGGTTGAATTGGAGAAAGGGGAAGTTCTGAATGCAAGGAGTGAGAGAATGTGAGGGTGGAGAGGCAAGATGCAGCGGGGCAACGCTCAGTTCGTAGTTCTGTTCTTTCGGCAGGCGTGGGTCTTCTTTATTCTCATCCAATGCGCGAATAAAGCGATCTGGTGGCATAGGGCGCAGCGATATATCGCTGCGAATCGCTCGCTTGAGCCGGGATACCGTCGTCTCATCCGCAGGTGGTTTATCTATGGGAATCTTCCATGGCTGGTCATGGGCGCTGGTGTTAACCTTGGCGGAGTTCCATCCGTCTTCCATTATTTCAATCTGCGGAACGGCCCCTTTGTTATTGCCTTTTGGGTCACTGTCGTAGCGCTCTGGATTGCCACCTCCTATTGGTTGTTTTTTCCTTGGGCAACAAAGATCTATTTTTCGTTGGCGCTTGCCGGAGGCGTGGTAGCGTTGGTTTGCATGGCTGTTCTGAACATCCAGTTTCCGGCCTTTCGTTAGGGGATTGGTCTTCACCCCTGCATCAAGTGGCAGGAATGCGTCTTGATCACCAGCCAAACGTCGCGGCCCGGTTCGAGGTGTAGGGAATCGCGGGCGGCCAGGGTGAGGTGAACTTCCATCTCCAAGTCTCCTTTGATTTCGGCCCCGTCGACCGCGTTGATCTCGCCGCTATTGATCGCGTCGGTGCCCGGTGCGTCGCTGTGCGGCGCGCCGCAACTGACGCGGCATGAGACGATGACGTCGCGCTGCTCGAGGGATCGGAGGCGTCCAGGAATCACGTTCCGCGCGCTCAAGCCCTGGGGCAGGGAAGTGGCCAGCAAAATATCGCCGGCGCGAATCCCCACGCGCATCGCCGATCCGGCCTGGGCCCGCACGAGCGGAGTTTCGAGCCGCACGGCAGGGGCAGTTCCACCGTCTCGTCCAGGGCTCTGTTCAGTCAGGGATAGCCTCCCCTCGGGGGCTGAAGCCCAATCCGTTTGACGCCCTGACGGCACGGCTAAGGCCGTGCCCTTCCCGATCTCAGCCGGCGCCGTGGCTCGAATGTTGTCCTTCACAGACGCTGGACGGGGCAAGATACAGCAAGTCATTGTGCCGCGCTCGGGATGCACCGACTCGACGGTCGCGTCGAAAATGTTCTCGAAGCCGGCGAGCTGCGCGACCGTCTCGGACTGCGGTGCGGTCATGACCTCGTGCGGTGTGCCGTCGGCCACGATGCGTCCGGCGTCGAGGACAATCACGCGCTCGCCCAGAGCGAAAACTTCCTCGCGGCTATGCGTGACATAAAGAATGGGAATGCGATGGGCGCGATTCCACTCGCGGAGATCGTCAATGATCTTTGCCTTAGTCGGCGCGTCGAGCGCGGCCAGCGGCTCGTCGAGAAGCAAGACGGCGGGGTCGGTCACCAGGGTTCGCGCCAGTGCGACACGCTGGCGCTCGCCGCCGGAAATCTCTCGCGCTGAACGCCGCGCCAGATGCGCGATGCGTAACGCTTGAAGAATGGCTGCCGCTCGTTCGATTTGTTCTGCCCGCGGCAGGTGGGCGAGGCCGTACTCGACATTCTGCTTGACCGTCAAATGCGGAAACAGGGCGAGGTCTTGAAACACGTATCCCACGCGGCGCATCGCGACCGCGACGTTGATCGTTCGCTGCGAATCGAATAAGACCCGTTCACCAACGGCGATAACTCCGGAATCCGGTCTGGCCAATCCCGCGACACAGTCGAGCAGCGTCGTTTTGCCTGCGCCGGATGCGCCGAACAGAATGGTGAAACCCACGCCGGCGCGGAAATCGACGTCCAGGAGAAACTCGTGTCCCTGCCCGGCCATGCGCTTGCGAAGGCGGGCTGCGAGGGGAGTGCCGCCAGGCTTGCCCTGAGACGCCAGGGACGCAAGATCTGCAGTTTCTCCAGGCTCGGCTGTTTGGACGACGCTCATGCCAGTTTGTTCCGCTGCCATCGCCGGCTAAAGCCGCGCATCTGTTAGGGCGCTTTCGGCTCGGCTGAAGCCGCGCCCTTTCAAATCCAAGGAACTCTTTCAGCGAATCTCATTCACTCGACGCTATCATCCACGGTCTGCGGTTCAGCCCATAGACAATCGCCAGCACCACAAAGCAGACCATCAGCAACAAGAGAGCGGTTGCGTTGGCGCTGGAATAATCGGAAGCCTGCACGCGGTCATAAATATCAATCGAAACCGTGCGCGTGACGCCGGGGATATTGCCTCCCACCATGAGCACCACGCCGAATTCGCCCATGGTGTGAGCAAAGCTTAAAGCTACACCGGCGATCAGTCCGGGGAGAGAAAGCGGCATGATCACGCGAAAAAAAGTGCGGAGAGACGAAGCACCCAAGGTTGCCGAGGCCGCGATCAGCTTGCGATCGACGCCGGCAAACGAAGCCGCGAACGGCTGCACGGCAAAGGGAAGGCTGTAGAGGATCGAGCCGATCACCAGCCCAGTGAACGTGAAGGCCAGCGTGTGGCCGGTGAGTGCGATCCACCAGCGTCCGAGCGGACTGCGCGGCCCGAGCGCGACGAGCACATAGAAACCGAGCACCGTGGGCGGGAGCACGATAGGCAGCGCCACGACCGCCTCTGCCAGAAATTTCCATCGCCAGCGAGAAAACGCGATCCAGTAGGCAACGGGCACACCAACCAGCAGCAATATGGCGGAGACGGTGGCCGCCAATTGCAGTGTCAGACGAAATGCTTGCCAGTCGATGGTCAAGATGGTTGCAGCGCCTCTGCCGTCAGGGGCTAAAGCCCCGCATTTCTGTTGACTCTTGGGGGCGCGGCTGAAAGCCGCGCCCTTTCAAAGCCTGTTTTTGAAACGCGCTTATCTCTCCGTGTGCGAAAGTCAGTTTCCTGCCGCCCAGCCCCTAAAGGCGCGCAGATTCGATGACGCCTTCGGCACGCCTAAAGGCGTGCCCCGATACGAATCTCGGGCGTGCCCTGATACGAGTCTCGACCGCTGCCAAGGCCTGCTACGCCTACGGCACCGCGAACCCATACCTTTTGAGGATCTCTGACGCCTCTTTCGTCCTGACGTACTCCACGAATGCCGCTGCTTGCTTCTTATGAAGGGATCGCGTGACAACGACCACGCCCTGGGACAGAGGAGGATACGACTCTGCTGGGACCTCCCAATATTTGCCTTTCCCCTGCATCGCAGGAGCGAGCGCGTGCGACAGGGCCACGAATCCGGCCTGCGCATTGCCCGACTCGACGAATTGCGCGGCTTGCGAAACGTTCTCGCCCAAGACCAGACTGCCCACGATCCGATCATAGAGGCCGTAGTGTTTCAGCGCCGCTATTGCGGCGCGGCCATAGGGAGCGTGCTGCGGATTGGCGACTGCGATCTTCCTGACCGAGGGATCGAGCAAGACCTGCGCGCCTTTGTGCTCGACATCGAGTGGAGAATCGGCCGGAACCCAGAGCACCAGTTTTCCCACCGCGTATTGATAAAGGCTCGCTCCATCCGCCTGGCCTGTGGCAATGAGCTGGCGAGGATAATCCATATCGGCTGAAAAGAACAGATCGAAGGGAGCGCCGTTGCGAATCTGCTCGGTCAGCGCGCCGGACGCGGCGAACGAAAGCTTCACTCTTACGCCGGTCTTCTTCTCGTACGCGGCGGCGATCTCCTGCAGCGCTGTGCTCAAGTCCGCCGCCGCGGCGACGATCAGCTCCGGAGCGGCTTCCTTCTCTTGCGCTGCCGCGATGGTTGGACTCATGAGAAGCGCGATCATCGCCAACACGCCGCATGCAAAACTCGTTGTCCGCCATCGCCAACACTTCATGTGAGGCCTCCGAAACGGGGAAGGCTGATTGTACAGTCTCGAGGGCGCTCTGTGATGCTCCCCGCCAGGCGGATGAGCTTTCCCAAAGTGGGCCGAAGGCGTATTTCTGCGCGCTTTTGCATTGATTCGCCTTCGGTTGGTTTCCATACTTGGCAGTTGAGCGAGGTTATTATGGCCAGCCTTCGTTTTCTTCGCTCGCTGTTCATTTTTGCACTCATCTTCATTGTTTGGGTTGCGGCTGTCCCAAAGATACTCGCCCAGGGGGCGAAGCCGGAAATTCCAGTGGCACTCACGCGAGATTCTGACGGCGATCACGTCAGACAGCGCAGCGAGTGGTTTTTCCGGGGACGCCTCGTGCGCGGGAAGTCCGCTGCCGAACTGCGGCGGCGCGCCTATCAGGCGAAGCTCGCGATGCGCGCCCAACGGGCGGGAGCCCTGGCCGTCGCTCGCAGCGCAGCACAATCCAACGCCTCGTCTATTCCGTGGACGCCGCTCGGCCCGGTGCCCCTGGCCTCCGACGCGACCGGCAATGGCACGCAAAACTATAACCAGGTCGCAGGTCGCGCCACAGCTGTCGCAATCGACCCCGGCGACCCGAGCGGCAACACGGTCTACATCGGCGGCGCGCAAGCCGGAGTCTGGAAGTCGACCAACGCGGCCAACTCTACTGCTGGCAGCGTAACCTGGACTCCGCTCACCGACGATCAAGCCACGCTCTCGATCGGAGCTGTTGCCATCCAGCCCGGGAATTCGAATCCGTCTGCATCTGTGATTCTCGCCGCCACGGGCGAGGCCAACGACTCCTCGGACTCGTACTTCGGCCTCGGCATTCTGCGCTCGGCCGACGGCGGCAACACTTGGACCTTGATTTCAACGGCAAATTCCGGCGCCCTTTCTTTCAGCGGTCTGGGCGGCGCGCGCATGGCCTTCAGCCCGGCGCCCAATGACACAGTGGTCGCGGCCATGGCCACGACGTCGGAAGGGCTGATTGATGGCGCCGTCAGCGCCAACACGACGCCTGGACTCTACACGTCGCTCGATGGCGGCCAGACCTGGACCTACGACGCACTCGGCGATCCCGGCGGGGCAACCGATCCAAACTCGGCAACTTCGGTGACCTACAACACGACTGCCGGGGAATTCTTCGCTGCCGTACGCTATCACGGTTTCTATTCGTCTCCAGACGGAGTCAATTGGACGCGCCTGGCCGTTCAGCCCGGAGGCACGCTGCTTAGCACCACAGCCTGCCCGCCGCAATCCACTTCGAACGACTACGGCTGTCCTATCTACCGCGGCGAAATCGTCGCCGTGCCCGGCCGCAACGAGATGTACGCCTGGTTCGTCTATGATTCGTCGACCGGAAGCCTCGCCGATGGCGGCATCTGGCAAAGCGTGAACGGTGGAGCATCCTGGACTTCAATTTCCGACTCGGGAATCACGAACTGTGGCGACCCCGATGGCTGCGGCGTCGAGCAAGGCACATACAATCTCGAGTTGCTGGCGCTTTCGAGTTGTCCCAGGGGGCAGCAGACTTGCACCGGCAACCCCACCGACCTCTATGCGGGGGCAATCAATCTCTACAAGTGTTCCCTGCCCACGACCACTTCGGGGTCGCAGGTCTGCAGCGCCGGGTTTCTGAATCTGACGCACGTTTACGGATGCGATCCCATTGCCGCGCCCGCGCACGTGCATCCGGACCAGCATGCGCTGGCCTACATGATCCCAAGTTCGGGCAGCGACTCCGGCAACGACTTGATGTACTTCGCCAATGACGGCGGCATTTATCGCGCTCTCGACGGCTTCGGGGGACTTACGACCGGCTCCTGCTCCGGCACGAACCAGTTTGACGATCTCAACCAGAATCTGGGATCGATGACGCAGTTCGTCAGCTTCTCCGAGCACCCGACAGATCCTAACACGCTGCTCGGCGGCGCGCAGGGGAATGGTTCTCCGGCCACGAATCAGGCCACGACAAACTCAGCCTGGATCAACGTTCTCGGCGGTGACGGCGGCTACAACGCCATCGATCCCAACATTCCGGCGAACTTCTATGCCTCTAATCCCGACGTTCCTCCCGGCGGGCTCGGCATTGAACTCTGTTCCAGCGGCGTGAGCTGCGTCGACAGCACGTTCAGTTTCGTAGTTACGAGCAGCGTCGTAGGCGGAGATGACGGCGCTTTTTATTTTCCCTACATTCTTGATCCGCAGTCCTCTTCGGCGATGCTGGTGGGCACGTGCCGCGTATGGCGCGGTCCGCGCACCGGCGGCACATATAACGTGTTAAGCCCGAACTTCGATACATTGGCTTCGGGAACCTGTTCCGGCGACGAAGTGAACCTGGTGCGCGCGCTGGCTGCCGGAGGCCCGACCGATAGCAATGGCTCAGAGGTCATCTACGCGACGACCAGCGGCCTTGGCGCCCTCGAGGGCTCTACGCCTAGCGGCGGTCGCGTCTGGGTTACGACCAATGCCACGGTGGGGGCGTCCAGCTTCAGCGACGTTACCGACAACGGCCCCCAGGGCAGCATCAATCCGAACCAGTTCCCGATTTCCGGCGTCGGGCTCGATTCCTCCGACTCTACCGGCGGAACCGCCTACGTCACGGTGATGGGCTTCACAACCCCGCCGGGTTCTGCGAGCGGCGCGGGTCACGTGTGGAAAACGACCAACTTCGGTGCGAACTGGACGGACTTCACGGCAAACTTGCCCGACTCACCGGCAAATGCCGTGGTTGTCGATGCTGTGAATGCTCACGTCTACGTGGGAACGGACATTGGTGTGTTCGTTAGCTCGACCTCTTCAGCGAACTGGACGGAAGTCGGCCCTGTTCCCGGCCCGGGCCAGAGCGGCTTTTTGCCTAACGTTGCCGTCACGGCGCTCGGCCTGTTCAATTCCGGCGGTGAGGAGCTGCTGCGCGCGTCGACCTATGGCCGAGGCGTATGGCAGTGGCCGGTGGCCGCCAAGCCCGATTACACGATTTCGATCTCCAACTCATCGCTGACTGCCTTTCCAAACCAGACTGCGACATTCAACGGAACAGCGAGCAGCGTGAACGGCTATGCCAGCTCGGTGACCCTGAGCTGCGTTTCCGGCGCGACAGCGCCGCCAAGCACATGCTCGCCTCAGCCGGCGACGCTGACTCCAGCGAACAATACAGCGTTCACCGTCAGCGCTTCTGGGGCGACCGGTGCCTACAACTTCAATGTGCAAGGAGTTGGCTCTGACTCGAATCAAATCACGCACGCGGTTCCGGTCACTCTGCAGGTGGTGGATTTCGCGATGAGCACTCCCTCGCCCACCAGCGTGACGGTGCCGCGGGGCACCACGTCGTCTCCAGTAGATTTCCAGGTTACGGCCGCGGGCTCGTTCAATCAGAGCGTGACGGTCTCCTGCAGCGCGGCAATCACGAATTCGACTTGCACCCTGACGCCGGGAACAACGATCAGTCCGACTTCGACCAATCCCGTCACCATGACCGCGAGCGTGAGCGTGCCCGCGACGACCGCGCCTGCAAAGTACACCGTGACCATTCAGGCCACAACCGCAGGCGCTCCGGCGGCTCTTGAGACCGATTTCACGCTTAACGTCACCACCAACCCGGACTTCACTCTGTCAGAGGCCTCCGCCTTTCCCGAAGTCAATGCGGGCAGTACCGGGACGAACGGGCCCATCGCGATCGCTTCACAGGACGGATTCGCGGGCACCGTCAACCTGAGTTGCCCGGCGACTTATGGCGCGGGCAGTTGCAGCATCAGCCCCACTTCTGTCGACTCTTTCCCGGCAACCGCGATTCTCACCATCAATGGAAGCAGCTTCGCCGCCGGAAGCTACTCGCTCGCGATCACCGGAACGTCGGGCTCGGACACGCACACGCTCAACGTGCCGTTTTATGTGGGCGATTACTCCATTTGCGGAACCCAATCGCTGTCGTTGGCGCCGGGTGGCCAGGGCACCGCGAACTGCACCTTGACATCGACATATTTCTACACTGGACAAGTGAACGCCACGTGCGATACGAGCGCGCTCTCCGGCGCGCAATGCACGACTTCGCCGCCGAATCCAATCACTCTCGCGGGCGACGGCACTGCAACCCTGAGCGCGACGATCAACGTCCCCAACAACGCCGCCATCGGTAGTTACAACATCAAGGTCAACACTGTCGATACGACGGGCACGCCCAGCCATTCCTTCACTGTCGCGGTAACCGTAACCCAGGATTTTCTTCTCATCTCTTCGACCCCAAGCCAGACTGTGACTGCGGGCCAGACCACCGGGGCCTACCAGTTGATAATTCAGCCCGTGGGCTCTTCGTTTAACGCCCCCGTGACGCTTTCCTGTTCTTCCGGGCTACCCGCCGGAGCGCAGTGCCTGTTCAATCCCTCCGCGCCAGTGACGCCCGGCAATTCGGCGGCTAGCGTTGTGATGAGCATTTCCACCAGCGCGGCACCGGCCATTTTGTGGCGGCGTGTGCGATTCGCATTAGTGGTTTACAGCGCGGCACTGCCGCTCCTAGGGGTTGTTATTGTGTGGTTCGGCCGCAGCCCGCGGAGACGGAGGGCGGCGTTCTCACCTTTTCTTATGACACTTTTCGCGCTTCCGTTGATGTTTTCTTTGCTCTCGTGCGCCGGAGTCAGCAACGGCGGGGGCGGAGGTGGGGGCGGAGGTGGAGGCGGAGGCGAAGGTGGAGGAGGGTGCTCGTCCGCGCCAAGCGTTCCAACTGGGCTGGCGGCGGCCTGGAGCAATACCGGCACAACCTTGACCTGGGCCGCGTCTACAACTGGCTCGGGATGCACGGTCACCGGCTACCCTGTCTATGAAAACGGGAACAGCACTCCAATCGTCACGGTTCCAAGCCCAACTTATGGCGTGAGCCCGCAGCCGTGCGGCTCGCCGTCGTCGTCCTCGTGCACGTTTGCCGTGGCGGCTACGGATTCCTACGGGACGTCCGCACAGAGCCCGTCGGTGGCCGTCTACACGATCACGGTGACGGGTACGTCTCCAGGAGCACCTGCCGACGCCGGCCAGAGCACACAGGTAATTCTCGTCGTAAACTAGATGGTCGCTTGCGGCGGGTTTCCGCTGCGCCTTTGCCTGGCGCAGCGCGTCAGCGCCGCGATGAAGGTACGTTACTGGAGGGCCCCATCCCCCGCAGGCGTGGCAATCCTGTCCACCCCATGGCCAATTCCCGTTACAACGTGATCATCATCGGCGGCGGCGTTGTAGGTCTGGCGGTCGGGCTCGAAATCACGCGCCGCTTCCCGCGACTCAAGTTGTTGGTCCTAGAGAAGGAAGACCATGTTGCCCGTCACCAGAGCGGGCACAACTCCGGGGTCATTCACTCCGGCGTGTATTACAAGCCCGGCTCGCTGAAGGCGCGGCTGTGCGTTATCGGGGCCGCAGCCATGGTCGAGTTCTGCCGCGAACACGGCATTCCTTTCAAAATCTGCGGCAAGGTTATCGTGGCGACGCGAGCGGAGGAGTTTCCGCGCCTCGAGGACTTGCGCCAGCGCGGTCAGGCGAACGGCCTAACCGGCCTGCGACTCTTGGGTCCCGAAGAGCTGCGCGAGATGGAACCCCACGCCAGCGGCCTGCAAGCGTTGGTCGTGCCTCAGACCGGAATTACCGACTACACGCTGGTCTGCGAGAAATATGCTGAACTGATTTCCGCCAACGGTGGGAGCGTTCTCACTTCGGCGGTCGTAACCGGCATCCGTCGCAACACAACGGAAATCATTGTCGAGACTCCGCGCGGGGCATTCTCCACTGATTCGCTGATCAACTGTGCCGGACTCTTTAGTGATCGCATCAGCCGGATAGCGGGCGACAAGCCGAGCGCCAGGATTATTCCGTTTCGTGGCGAATACTACGATTTAATATCTGAGCGAGCTTCGCTCGTGCGCGCACTGATTTATCCTGTACCCGATCCGCGCTTCCCATTTCTCGGCGTGCACTTCACGCGCCGCATCACGGGTAAAGTGGACGCCGGCCCTAACGCGGTGCTCGCATTCGCTCGCGAAGGCTACCGCCGTGCCGATTTGAACTTGCGCGATTTCGCCTCTGCCCTGGCGTTTCCCGGGTTTTGGCGCATGGCTGCACGCTACTGGCGTAACGGCTTTGCGGAATGGTATCGCTCGCTTTCGAAGGCGGCGTTCGTGCGCGCGCTGCAATGCATGCTTCCTGACGTGCGCGAGAACGATCTGGTTCCTGGAGGCTCCGGTGTCCGCGCCCAGGCCGTCAAGCGCGATGGCACGCTAGTAGACGATTTTCAGTTTGTGCCTTCGGGCAAGGTTCTCCACGTGCTCAACGTTCCTTCACCCGCCGCGACCGCCTCGCTGATGATCGCCAAGACGATCGTGGATGCAGCGCCGTTCCTGGCGGGGTAGGAAAGACGGAGACACCGAGCCCGGGCCGTGATGCGCTTTGTTCTCGATTCGATGGGGCAACTCCAGCCGCTGGCGGACTGTAAGGCAGCGACTCCGGATCAAAGCTCTTTCATGCCATGCCAGGCGGCGAAATGTTGGTATACTCCCGGACGTTTTTAAGGGTCAAAGAAGGAGAGTTCCACATGAGACTGTCAAAGATCGTCACATTGGGCCTGTCCGCTGTGTCCGCGTTTGCCCTTTCGTTTTGCTTCGTTCTCGCCGGGTGCAAAGGGCTCTTCGGCGGTCACGGTGGAAAGAACCTAACCGCGCCCGTCACGGGGCTGACCGCGACTGCGGCAAGCGGTCAGGTAACGCTGAATTGGAACCCTTACCCCGGGGCAACTTACTACGGCGTATGGCGCGGGACCACGAGCACGATACCAACCAGCGGCCCCATCCCGTACCTGCCTGCAAGCGTTCAAAATCCGCCGACTGGAACCACCTTCACCGACACGACTGTCACGAATGGCACGACTTACTACTATGCAGTAAGCGCAGACGGGAGCTGGGGAGTAAGCAATTTCTCCAACGTGGTCTCCGCGACGCCTTGAGGGAAACACCAACCAATATAGCTCGGGCATTTACGCGAAGAGAGCAGTTGGGATAACGCCTCCCGCCCATTTGCGCTCACTCCGGCTAAGGCCCTGCATCGCGGGCAGCAGTTCTCTTTGGTGCACTTCCTAGGCCCGCGGGCTTTCCTTTTGCGGCGGACTGGACTTTAATCCGTTGTGATGGCATCGCCTGTGCGGCTTGACCCAGGGGAGGGTGAGCGACAACCGGCCTCCGGCACAAGGGCGGCTCTCTGCCTGATGGGGTTCAGCGCGGTCGTCGGCCAGATCGTGCTTCTGCGGGAACTCATCGTCGTCTTTAACGGCAATGAGATTTCCTTGGGAGTGATGTTCGCGACGTGGCTGTTCTGGACGGCGATCGGCAGCGCTCTGGCCGGTCGTGTTGTCCTCGGTCTGAAGAACGCGCGCAGAGCGGTAGCTGTACTCGAATGCCTGCTTGGGCTCAGTCTGCCTCCGACGATCTGGATCGTGCGCGCCTCGCGGTCTTTCTTTCAGACAGTGCCGGGAGAGTTGATCGGTCCGGTTCCGATGCTGCTTACGTCGCTGATGTGCCTGAGCGGGTTCTGCATGTTCTCCGGCGGTCTTTTCGCCGCCGGCTCCCGCATATATCAACAGGCGCGTGGCATCTCCGCGCGTCAGGCCATCAGCGCGGCTTACTTGATGGACGCCATCGGCGCCGCTGTGGGCGGAATCGCCGTCAGCATTCTCTTGCTGCGCTTTCTTGAGTCATTTCAGGTCGCAATTGTCATAACTGTCCTGAATCTGTGCATGGCCGCGATCCTGTTCTTCGGAACTGCGTGGAAGAAGGTCTTGGCGGCCGGGTTTGTTAGCGTCTTTTCGGGCGCAGTTCTTTTTGTGCATATCGCGCCTTTTCTGATCAGCTCTTCCCAGGCGCGCTTGTGGCGAGGATTCCACTTGTTGGGATCGCGCGACTCGATTTACGGCAATCTAGCAGTTATCGAGACGGGCAACATCCGCAGCATTTATGACAACGGGGTCATTTTGGGTAATGCGCCTGACGAGAACGCGGCAGAGGAAGCCGTTCACTACGCGCTCTTGGAGCACCCGGCCCCAAGACGCGTTCTGCTGATTGGCGGGGGGGCGAATGGCAGCATTGCCCAAGCATTGAAGCATGCCACACTCGAGCGGCTCGACTATGTTGAGCTCGACCCTGCGCTCATTTCCGTGTTGCATCAGTTCTTCCCCGCACAAGTGGCGGCGTCCGTCTCCGATCCTCGTGTGCACGTTCACTACGCTGACGGCCGGTACTATCTCAGGACTGCCGGCGACTCGTTTGACGTGATCATTCTCAATCTCCCCGACCCGCAGACTGCGCAGCTGAACCGGTTCTATACCGAGGAGTTCTTTCGTTCCGCTCGCGATCATCTCGCTCCTGGAGGAGTGCTGGCCCTACAGTTGCGCTCGTCGGAAGATTACGTCAGCCCGGCGCTGGCCGAGTTCTTGCGCTGCATTCACCGCACTCTGCGAGAAGTATTTCCGCATGTCGTGGCGATACCGGGCGAAACGATCCACTTCTTTGCTGCCCTTGAACCCAATGTGCTGACCGATGATCCGCAAGTGTTGGTTGCCAGGCTGCATAGCCGACATTTCGAGACGCAGTACGTCAGCGAATACTTCATCCCCTTTCGCATGATGCCGGACCGCATGGCGCAAACTCGTGAGCTGCTGCGGGCGCTGCCCACAACGCCCGTGAATCGCGACTTCGAGCCGATCGCGTATTACTTTGATGTCGTGCTGTGGAGTGCGCAATTCAAATCGGGCTACGCCCGCCTGTTTCAGGCGGCCGCGCGCATCGGCTTTCCGCAACTCATCGGTGGTGTTCTGGTTGTGTTGCTGTTGGTGGATCTTGTTGTTGCTTATCTGCCTGCGCGGGAAACCCGCGTTCGTGCCTCTGCGGCCGGCTGCCTGATGGCCACGGGATTCACTCTGATGACGCTTCAGATTTTCCTGCTGTTAGGGTTCCAGACCCTATACGGCTATCTGTACCATCAACTGGCGATCCTGATCGCCCTGTTCATGGCGGGAATCGCCGTGGGCAATTGGCTGAGCATGCGCCGCGCGCACTCCGGCGACGCTCCGCCACTCCATGCGATTGCCGTGGTTCAGTTGCTGCTCGCGGTTTCCGTGCCGGGACTGATATTGCTGATTAGCTCGCTCGCACAAGTCTCCGGCAGCATTGCGACGCTGCTGGCCGCGCAGCTGGTTTTCTCGGTGCTGGCTGCCTTGGGCGGAGCGCTGGGAGGCTATCAGTTCCCGCTCGCATCGGCCGCTTATGTTCGAGACGGCAGTCGCGCCGCGCCTCTGGGCACGCTGTATGCTCTTGACCTGCTCGGCGGGGGTATCGGCGCTCTGCTGCTCAGCAGTTATCTCATTCCCGTGTTCGGCTTCTGGAAGACGGCATGGCTTAGTGCGGCGGTAAACCTGGCTCCAGCATTCCTGCCCGCCCGGGCTGCTTGGGAGTCGAAGGCTCTTCGGGCATGGGCGCCTCCAGCTCCTTTTCGCCGAACACAACGGCCGTGAACTTGAAGATGTCTGTATTCTCATCCTTCCAGCAGCCGGCCTGCATACCGGCTTTGGCGCAGGTTTCGTCGAGGAAAGTCTGCCGGTCCCACTTTTCCTCCACCGGAACCTGCGGCAAGAGCAGGCCTTCGTAGCTTCCGTTTTTCATGAGCAGGCCGTCCTGCCCGACTTTGATCTCCTTAACGTCCAGCACGCGGCGCAGAGGAGAGAGCACCGAAATCTCGTAGTCGAGACGGTTCAGTTCAAACGCCGACACCGGCTGAAAGCGCGAATCGCGGAGAGCGGCCAGCGTGGCGGTGTCCCGCACCGTCATATAAAGCGGCTTAATCGCCGAGGTATAGCCGATGCACCCCCGCAACGCGCTCGATTCTTTCAGCGTCACAAATGCGCCCCGCTCCTGATTCAACGATTCAGTGGAACTCGCCGGCGGTTCGTACGGCTTCTGCTCCTTTACCGCATATTCGACCGACTTGCGAGCGAGCGCGAGGAGTTCGTTCTTCTCTTTGCCGTTCAGGGAAAATGGCGGCTGGGCCGCCGCTCCGGCGGGAGCCTTCACAAACACGTCTGCGCTGTATCCCACCACGCGCGAGTGATCTCCGGTCGTATCGCCGGTGTTGGCATACTTGAGCAACAGCGCCTGATTGGCTCCCATGCGCTCGGCAGCGATCATCGCCGCGACAATGGGAGCGCCGCCGCAGGCTTCCCAGACACGGGTTTCGAAATTCTGCGACATGCTGAAGTAATCCCACGCCTGGAGCGCACTCAGCGTTTTGCCATCAATCTTCACCGCCTCGTCGTAGGTGTGATAGTGCGACAGGTCGGAACTGGCCACGATCAGCGTGTCGCTGCTTCCTTGAATCATTTTCGCCAGGGCCACGCCCAGGGCGCGGCTGCTGTCATAGCTCTGGTCTCCCATGACGATGGGGACAAGTTGGAAGCTGCCCAGCACCCGTTGCAGCCAGGGCAACTGGACTTCGAGAGCGTGCTCAGCCCCCTGCGCGGTTGGCGTGTGACCCTGGCTGGAGAACCGAATGGTGTCGCTCATCTTCACCAGTTGCGCGGCGAATGCCTTGTCCACCGGAACCGTTCCTAGCGGCGTCGCATAGGCGTCGCCGTCGAAAACGGAAGTGAAATCGAATGCCTCGAAATGCGACGGTGCGATTACGACCACGCGCGTGAACTTACGGCCTTTCAGCGCGGTGTAGGTATAAGCTGCGACTGGCCCTGAGTACTGATACCCCGCGTGCGGCGCGACCACGGCGAGGATCGGATCATGGATCGCAGGCGGCGAGGCATGCGCCAGCATATCATCCATCATCGCCGTCAGTTCTTTGGGGTCAGCCGGATAAAATGCGCCGGCTACGCCTGGCTGGCGCACCTTCTGCGCGTTGTCGGCTAGGCAATATCTCAGCGCCACGACGGCCAAACCGGCGACCAGCAGCGCAGCTACCACATATCGAGCGGAGCGTATCTTCGTTGTCATATTTGTCATACGCGAACCTCCTCTCGCGCTCTCAGGCATGCCAAATGCCCGGAATCTGCTGCCCGCAGAAAGGACAAGCGCCTTTGCGGATCAGCATCTGCTTGGCTGTTAAGCCGACACGCTCGACCACCACGCGGCGGCACTTGGGACAATAAGTGTTTTCCGCAGGATGGCCGGGCACGTTGCCGATGTACACATAGCGGAGTCCCTCAGCGTCGGCAATCGCCTTGGCCCGGTCCAGCGTGGGGACGGGCGTTATGGGCAGATTCTTCAACAAATACTCGGGATGAAACTGCGTGAAGTGCACGGGCACGTCGAGGCCGAGATTTGTTTTGACCCAGCGCGCCAAGCCGCGAAATTCGTCGTCGCTGTCGTTGAGCGTGGGCACGACCAGATACACAATCTCGGTCCACTTGCCCATCTTTCGCAGTGTGACTAGCGCGTCCAGCACGGGCTTGAGTTCGCCGGCGACGACGTCTTTGTAATACGACTCGGTGAAGGCTTTGAGGTCAATTTTGACCGCGTCCATTTTCCCGTATGCCGCCTTGAGCGCCTCTTCTTGCATGTAACCGTTGGACACGACCACACTGCGGACGCCGGCCTCATGCGCGGCATCAGCCACATCCATAAGGTATTCGCTGAAGATGACTGGTTCGCTGTAGGTGTAGGCGATAGTCGGGCAGCCGTGTTGTTTAGCCAGGTCGGCGACTGACTGCGGAGGCGCGAACTCGGCGGGGACCTGCTCGGGGCGGACCTGCGAGATGTCCCAGTTCTGGCAGAATTTGCAGTTGACGTTGCAGCCCGCGGTGGCCAGCGAAAAAGCCAGCGTTCCAGGCAGGTAGTGGAACAGGGGTTTCTTTTCGATCGGGTCAATATGCGCCGCGCACACACGGGAATGCACGAGTGTGTAGTAAGTGCCTCCGCGATTCTCGCGAACTCCGCAATAGCCGCGCTCGCGGTCTCCAACAATGCACTCGCGCGGGCAGAGCTTGCACTTGATCTTTTTGTTGGTTGGGAGCTTCTGGTAGAAGCGGGCTTCGACAGTGAATTGCGAGTCGTCGTCTTTCGGGGAAGCAGACGCCGAAGGGATCGCAGCCAAGGGCCAGGCCAGTTCGCAAGCGCCCAGGGCTGCTCCCGAGACTAGGGCGCATTTCAAGAACGAGCGGCGGTCAAGCGAGGACTGCCCATGCTCAGGGTGGAGGGCGATGCTACTAGCTCGCGTCCAACTTGCGACTGTATTGGCGTTTAACCGCGCATTGCCCTTATGCGCCATATCGCACCTCCATCACACTGAAACATCGACCAGCTCGATTCGCCGCGGATCGTTCGTCCCCAGCCGATGCGGGGCATCGGCGGACGTGGCGATGTGGCGCGGCGGTCTCCCATCGGCCTCGAGGGTTTTCAGCCCTTTTTCCGCCCGCTTCCGCTCAATCGCTTGCCAGCCGGTGTAGTCGAGCGCAACCGGATCTTGCGAAACGATCAGTGCATTGTTGTGCCACGAATATTGCGGCTTGTATCCTGGCCCGCCTTCGTAGCAGGCTGTGGTCCCGTCGCAGATATTCAAGCGCATCTTCGACCGGATCGCGGGCAGCATGTTGAGGTCCGCGACGTACGGATCGCAGCCGTTGGGGTGGTATTTGTTCGGGTTGTGAATGGCGCCGTACATGTTTTTCAGAGCGAGAGTCACCCCAGCCCCGTCGTGGTCTTTCAAAATCGGCACATTGATCAGCACGTCGCAACGCTGAGTCAAAATCTTCGACAGCCGGCTGCCCACGCTGCCATAGGCCTCCAGATCGTCTTCGTAGCCAAGCCGATCCGTGCCGAAGCATTGCACTCGATTATCGACATCGGAAACGTAGAAGCCGACCTGCTCGAGTTCGCCCGTCTCGCGATCCCAGACGACAATGTCATGCGCTTTGATCCCGGCTTCCTGCAATCGTTCACAAATGGCCTCGACCAGTTGCACGCTGCTGGAGAGTCCGCGCCCGCCAAGGGTGTTTACCTTAAGCCCGACTTTCTCGCCAGGATGGACCAGCTTCTTCCAGGCTTCTGCAGGATGATCCAGGTTGAAGAGGCTCTGCATGGAGCGATCTAACAACTTGAGAACGCGACCAGAATCGAGCGTGGTTCCTGCGCCGCGCAATGCCGGGTCGCGCGCAATCACAACCCTGGACTTCGTCGTCCCCGACGGTTGTGGTGCGGAGGTGAGGAGCAGCTGCTGCGATTGAGCTAGCTTAGGCCAGGCCTTGCCAGCGACGCCGAAAACCGCCGCGCCTGGGACACACTTCTTAAGAAAATCTCGGCGACTCGATCCGCTTCTCTGGCCCATAAATACCACCCGCCAGGTGTGAGCTTGGAGGAACCCCTATCGTATACCCCAAGCGGGTGGGTGAGTTCTGTGACAGGACTCACAAGAAACGTAGGCCAGCCCTAGATTGAGACGCTCAGCCTTGATGAGGCGGAGCGCAGCGGAGACGATCGGGATCCCGCTGCCGAAACCGTAAGCACCGTAAGCAAGGCGAAGGGTCCCCAAGAGTCTTTGGGATAGTTTGGTGCACAGGGGGGACTCGAACTTGAGCCGTTCAGCGGGCGTGAGGAGCGGAGCGACGGGAGACCGCTGGCGAAATCCTGAGCGCAGGGAAGGACCTCAACCCCCACAAATGCTTGGTGCGAAAGGGGGGACTCGAACCCCCATGGGTTTCCCCGCCAGATCCTAAGTCTGGTGCGTCTGCCAATTCCGCCACTTTCGCACGTGGACAGCAACGGTCGGGCTAATGCAATTGTAACCTTGGTCGCATGTGCCGTCCTGGGAATTTCGACATCAGCCTCCCAGTTTGCGGCCGTAAGCTATAGTAACCAGGCCAGAATCAGCACTTCGGCGGATCAGCGGCAACGCAGGCTGGGAAGTGCGACTCAAGTTGAGATGCTCCTGCGGATCAATACTCGGAGGTTCCAGCGATGCCAAAACTAGGATTTGTCGGCCTGGGCACGATGGGCGGCCAGATGGTGAATCGGCTGCTGGCCAAAGGACATAGCGTCACCGGCTACAACCGCACACGCTCCAAAGCTGAGTGGCTGGTGGCGAAGGGCATGATGTGGGCGGACTCGCCGCGTGCAGTGGCGGCGTCGTCCGACTCACATTCGCAATGGTCACCAACGCCACGGCCCTCAATGCCATCGCCGAAGGTCCCGATGGGCTGCTGGCCGGACTGGGCGCCGGCAAGGTTTTCATCGACATGAGCACGGTGAGCCCGGCGGTCAGCCGCGCGCTGGCTGCAAAGGTCCGCGGTTAGGGCGCCGACATGGTCGATTCCCCCGTTTCCGGCAGCGTTATCACACTGCAGGAAGGCAAGTTGTCGGTGATGGTCGGAGGACGAAAAGAAACCTTCGACAGGATTCAGCCGGTGCTCCTCGACATTGGCCCAAAAGTCACTTACGTCGGCGACAACGGGTTGGCGCTTGCCATGAAGATCGCCGTCAACCTAAGCCTGGCGGTGCAGATGCTAGCCTTTTCCGAAGGCGTGCTGCTAGCCGAAAAAAGCGGCATCGCGCGCACGGTCGCAGTGGACGTGCTCACCCACAGCGCGATCGCGTCTCCCATGATTCAGTATCGCGGCCCTTTTGTTCTCGCGCAGCCTGCAGAAGCCTGGTTCGATGTCAACATGATGCAAAAGGATATGGTTCTGGCGCTTGAACTGGGCCGGCAACTCGAGGTGCCGCTGCCAACCACGGCTGTGAGCAACGAGTTTCTGACCGCCGCTCGCGGCATGGGATGGAGCAGGTACCATTCTGCCTGCATTTTCGACGTGCTGGCTGCGATGGCGGGCGTGAAGACTCCCATCAATGCGGGCACCAAGAAGTGAAGTTCTGCCTGTTGAACCCGGCCTACTGCAGGAACTCCGCCGGACGCCCGGTCAGCCGCTCGATGCGCTTCGCGATCGGCGGATGAGTTGAAAACAGGCTGCCGAGGCTCATCCCCAGGAACGGCTGGATGATGAACAGATGCGCCGTCGATGGCGTGGCCTGCAAAGGAAGGCGGCGCGAGTAGGCGTCGAGCTTCTGCAGAGCGCTGGCCAGCGCGTAGGGATTGCCGGTGAAATGTGCGCCGGTAGCGTCGGCCTGATATTCGCGCGAACGCGAAACGGCAAGCTGAATCAGCGTCGCGGCAATCGGGGCCACGATCAGCATGAAGAGCGCCGCGAGGCCTCCGCCACGGCGGTCGCGGCTGTCGCCGCCTCCGAAAAACATGCCAAAACGCGCAACCATGGTGACAGCGCCGGCCAGAGTTGCCGCGACCGAGCTGATCAGGATGTCGCGGTTGTTGACGTGGCCGAGTTCGTGGGCCAGCACGCCTTCGAGTTCTTCATCGTTGAGCAGTTGCAGAATGCCGTGCGTGACCGCGACCGAGGCGTGGCTGGGATTGCGTCCGGTGGCGAAGGCATTGGGCGAATCGGTCGGGATGACGTAGATCTTGGGCATGGGGATGCCGATCTTCTGCGTCAGCCGCTCGACTGTCGCATAAGCGCGCGGCAATTGCTCACGCGTGACCGGCTGGGCGCGATACATGGCCAGCGCGATCTTGTCGGAGAAAAAGTACGAGACGAAGTTCATCACACCGGCAAAGATGAGAGCCAGGATCATGCCGTTCTGGCCCCCGAAATAGCGGCCGATGAACAATAGCAACAAAGTCATCGCCGTCAGCAGGAATGCGGTTTTGAATGTGTTTCCCATGGTTATTCTTCGGTTTAATTGATTCCCATCAGATTTGATGATACGCGAACCGGAGCGATGCAGTTCGGACCCGAACCCTCCAATCTATCCTTTGGAATCAATAAGTTGAAAACAGCTTAAGATTTTGCCGCCTCCCGTTTCAACGCGCGCTGCAGGGTGTGGTCGAGAGCCGCCTTGGCCTTTTCGTATTCCTGTTGTGAGATGCGTCCCTGCTTGTGCTCGACTTCGAGCCGAAAGAGTTCTTCTTTCAGGCCTTCGAGCAGCATGGAGGGAGTTGAGACCGGCGTCCTGGGCTCAGCGTGAGCATCGTTTGGGGCGGCTTCGGGTTCATCGTCAAAGTCGGGAGCTGGCTGGCGGATCTTGCTGGCTTGGGGCCGCGAGGCGGCGCGGGTCGCAGACTGCTGGCGAAACGCGGTGAAGACTCCTCCTCCAACTAGAGCCAGGGTAACGCCAATCAGAATGGGCAATTGATAGCGGTGCAGTGGATCTGGCGCGTCGATGGGCGGGCCGAGGCCGCCGCCAGGGCGATTATCCGCTTGCGCCGAGCTTCCTTCTGACGAAGCGCCTTCTCCCGGCTGGCCGGCATTCTCATTGCGAGCCTGCAGCGTGCCTTCGCCGGAGATCTTGAACGCCAGCGACTGGCCCAGAGTCGTTCCCGAGGCAACCTGCACGTTGGCGTCGGGCTGCTGCGGATCGCTCATGGGCTGGAAGTTCGTGCCGGGCGCAGGGGAAAACTGCATCGCCTTGGGAATGATGGCGACGAAGTGCTGCAGCGGATAAAGGCTCTTGGGGTCGATATTGGCGCTGCCTGTATACGGAACCTGGTAGGCAAGTTGAAACTGCGTGGTGCCGGGACGAAGGGGAAACAGAAAGGCATACCGAGTCTTCTTTTCGTCCACGGGAACGGGCGGCGAGTTGACCGGCTGGCCGTTTGCAGTCATGGCCTGCCCATCGGCGATCTGCGTGCCCTCGGGCACATTGAACTCGAGATTGAGCTCATTCATCTGCGTGCGCGGAGGCTTGGAGTTATTCTCGACGGCGAAGGCCCGCACGATTTCGAGGCGTCCTGGCTCGGCCTGCACGCGCATGATGTCGGCGACGACCACGATGCCGTCCACTTTCTTGCTGACGTCATAAACCTCGACGTCGACGGAAGTTGTTCCCGGAGGCGCCATGCGGTGGTAGGTGACTTCCTGATGGATGACGCGAACAAGATGCGGCGATTGGGCATTATCGAGCTTGAGGCTGAAATGGCCGTTGGCGTCGGCCTTGGTGCTGGCGGATTCTTCCATGCCTTGAGCAAGGCTGAGCAGGACGACCACGTCGCCGGCGGCAGGCTTGCCGGTGGTCGCGTTCCTGACCGTGCCGGTGAGGGTTTGGGCGGAGGCGAGAGAGGAGAGGAGAAGGGTGAGGGCGAGGAACGAGAGACTATGTGGCGACAGCCGTCCTCGGCTGTCGGGCCGGGCGAAGCCCGGCGGTTGCTTGCCTGGAGAGACCTCTGTCGAGCTGCGCTCGACCGGACAGCCGGGGGCGGCTGTCCCCCCATGAGCCGTGCTTCTGACGACAGTGTTCGAATTTCCCGGTTCCTTCATCATCTCTTTTGGGGTGCCGCCTTCGTTTCCAGCCGCGCGATTTCGGCCAGCAGCGCGGCGGCTTCATCCTGCAGCGAGGACTTCAGCGAGTGATAGTCGGCCTCGGGAACTTTGCCCGCACTGTATTCGAAATTCAGGTCGCGCAGATTTTCGTAGACGGCGTCCTTGCGCTCGCGCAGATATGAAGCACGCGTTTTTTCGGGGCCGAGGTAGAGTTCTCCCGGCAAATAGAAAACGTAAAACAGCGCGGCGGCGGTAACGAGAATACAGCAGAGCGCTTCGAAGCTCATAGTTCAGTCTCCTTGCGCGCCTGCTCGCGAAACTGATCGAGTTCGGCGGCGCTGGCGGGGCGCAGGCCATCGGCAAGAACAGGTTCGGGGCGGTTCTTCCAGGCGCGCACGACGAGCACCACAATCCCGAGGCCAAGAACGAGGGCAACGAACGGCATGATCCATGCTGTGCGGTCAAAACCCTTCGTGGTGGGCGCGGCCAGAACGGTCGGGCCGTATTTCTGCACGAATCCTTGCAGGATCAAGCTGTCGTTGTCGCCGCGGACAATAGACTCCGACAGTTCATTGCGCATCCGGTCGGAGTCGGGGCAGCCGACGTGATTGCACTCCAAAAGAACCTGTCCGCAGCCGCAGATGCACATGAGCTGATGGCCGAGTTCGTTGAAGCGCGATGCGGGATCGCCCGCGCCAACGAGGCCGAAGATGGCGAGGCAGAGCAGGCCGCAATGCAGGGCGCGGCGGATGGGCCTCGTTTGCGTGCTGTGAGACTTTCTCATGTCGGTCATCGCTCGCCGAGCTGCGCTCGGCTGGACAGCCGAGGGCGGCTGTCCCCACACAATCCTTGCAACCATCAATCTCCTGTGGCCACCGGCGCGGCGGTCCCGACGCGCTCGACCGCTTTTGTCGCCGGAACGCGAACTGGCGCCGGCGCATTCGGCACCAGAGCCAGGCCGGTACCCAGAACCATCACCCATGCGCCAATCCAAATCCATATCACCATGGGATTCACGTGCGCTTTGATAATGGGCTGTCCTCGGTCGCTCTGGCCTTCGTACACCAAATACAGATCCTCTTTCAGCGTGGAGCGAATGTCAGGCTTGGTCGAGGGCTGGTTGCTTGCCTTATAAAGGATCCGCACCGGGGTCATCGTGTCGATCTTCCGGCCCTTCTGATAAACGTCGAGAATCGCCCATTCGCTGAACTGGTTCGGGTTGTCGTCTTGGGTGTAGGAGCGGCAAACCAGTTCATAATTGCCGATGGTCATCTTGTCGCCGTCAGCCATCTCCATTTCTTTTTCCTGGTTGAGGGCCGCGCCGGAGAATCCGATCATGACCAGAGCCACGCCGAAGTGCACGATGTACCCGCCATAGCGGCGGGTGTTGCGGTGCGTGAGCTGCACCATCGACGCGAACATGCCCTGGCCGGTTTTCTGGGAAATCACGCGGCCGCCGCGGTAGAACTCGGAAGCCACGGTGAACGTGACGAGTGCGGAAAGAAACACGGTCATCAGCGAATAGAACAAGCTGATGTCGGTCCACGGACGCAGACCGAAAATCGAGCCCCAGCTTGACGGTGTGATCATCACAAACAGCGCCACGGCGGCGGCCCCGATGGTCGGCCACTTGAAGTTGCGCTTCAGACTTTCGAATGAAGTCTTCCGCCAGGCCAGCAGCGGGCCGAGCGCGGTCAGCAAGAGAAGCAGGAGGGCGACTGGAATTGCGACCCGGTTGTAGAACGGCGCGCCCACGGTGACTTTGTTGCCCTGCACCAGTTCAGAAATCTTCGGGAACCAAGTTCCCCAGAGCACGTCGAGCGTGAGCAGCAAGAAGAGCAGATTGTTAAACAGAAAACTCGACTCGCGCGAGGCGAGCGATTCGAGCCGATGTTCGCTGCGCAAATGCTGCTTGTTCTTGAAGAAAAAGAAAACGAACACGGCAAAGCTGATGGCGAGGAACCACGCGAACCAGCTTCCGATCGAGGATTGCGCGAATGCATGCACCGAGCTGATGATGCCGCTGCGCGTCAGGAACGTTCCCAGAATCGCCAGCCAGAATGTCGCAAAGACCAGCCACATGTTCCAAATCTTCAGCATGCCGCGCTTTTCCTGCATCATGACCGAATGCAGAAACGCAGTGCCGACCAGCCAGGGCATGAGCGAAGCGTTTTCGACCGGGTCCCATCCCCAATAACCACCCCAGCCGAGGACGTAGTAGGCCCAGTGCGATCCCATGAAGATGCCACAGGTGAGAAAACCCCAGGTGACCATGGTCCAGCGGCGGGTGATATGGATCCACTTTTCGCCGGGATACTTCATGATGAGCGCACCGAGCGCGAAGGCGAAGGGGATGGTGAAACCGACGTAGCCCAAGTAGAGCAAAGGCGGGTGGATGACCATCTCTGGGAACTGCAGGAGCGCGTTGAGCCCGCTGCCGTCGGGGCGGGGCGGGCCTTCGATCAAGCCGAACGGATTCGCTGCGAAGCAGACCAGCGCGAGGAAGAAGACTTGCACTGCGGCCAGGATCGCCGACGCGTAGGCGAACAGACGTGGATCAGTCTTGTAGCGCAGGCGGAGGACGAAGCCGTATCCGGCTAACAGCAGCGACCAGAAAAGAAGTGAGCCTTCCTGTCCGGACCACAGCACGGCAAACTTGTAAGGCACGGGCAGGTCACGGTTGCTGTGGTGAAAAATGTAAGCAATCGTGAAGTCGTTGCGGAAGGCGGCGGTGACGAGGGCAATCGCGGCAAGCAGCACAGCTGGGAAAAGGGCTACCCCAGCGCGGCGCGCCGTTTCCGCGACCCGCTCGGAGTCTTCGCCGGGCGAGATGAGCGCGATGAGCCCAAAGGCAAACGAATACGCGCTCAACGCCAAGGCGAGGAGCAGGGCATAGCTGCCGATTATTGCCATGTGAGGGAAACCCCAGAGTATTTTTCCAGAAACCGAGGGAGCAGGCAACCGCCGTCCGGCAAAAAGACGGTGCCGGTAGGGCAAGACGCGACCATCGATGCGACGGTAGTACCCTCGGCCAGTCAGCCAATCACGGAATCACACGAACACATCGGGCACATGCTTCAGCGTTCCCAGCCGACGTTCGGGCTCGGTGGTGCTGACGAATCGAACCGTGGACTCTAAGCTCTCTGTTGCTCGGTACGTCCCAGGACTTCGCGCTCGGCGTTCAGCCAATCCTCGGTTTCATGACCTGGCTCGAAGCCGCGCTGTTCCGATAGCAAATAGGCAAGACGGCGGATTTCGCCGTCCAGGTCGATGGGAATCAGGTTGGCGCGAGAATCAGTTAGGACGCTCTTGACTCTTGCGACTCGGGCTACCGCCATGCTTTCCACCAAATTAGCTGCATCAGAAAACGCGGAACCGTTGCCTGGGGATACTGCCTGGTCCATACCAGGATTGTTCTTGGGTGATTTCCGTCTGGCCATGTCGGCTACTCCTTGGTCCTCCTAGTTCAGGAAGAATCGAATTCATTGATAATGAACGACATACAGGCAGCTAGACGATGCCTGGTGCGCGTTCGATTCTAAGTTCGCACTGTGCCCTTACTATAGAACGTTTCGGGCTGTGGAAGAGAACAAGTTGGGAGTTATAAGACTGATTCGTAGGCCAGGCGTTCCAAAACGAAACTGGCGGGGTTCGGGGTCAGCGGGGTGGGGCCACAACAGGGCAGGTACCCAAGCGCCGGGGGGGACTGCAAAGCTGTCCTTTAGTGGTGGGCGCTCCATCATGTGGGAAGAGTGGCGCCGCGAAACGTCATCGCCGCGGGCACGCAGCTGCCGATAAATCAGACACTTAGGGTCGTGATTGTGCTCACAAAGACGTATCCCTTCGGTCACAGACCTGCGCCGGGAACCTGTCTTATCCTAAAGGGTGAAAGCGAACGTGCACGGGGATCCTGCAACTCAGCAACGCGCTGAGTCCTACCCGATTGAGGCTCTCGCCCATACTCAGCTAACCAACTGCTATCAATGCGGCAAATGCACGGCCGGGTGTCCGGCCGCCGCGCGAATGGATTTGGCTCCGAATCAGCTCATTCGCACGGTGCAATTGGGGCAGACTGCGACTGCTTTGCGATCGCGGGCGATTTGGGAATGTGTGTCGTGCCAGACCTGCTCCACGCGTTGCCCGAAGGAAGTGGATTGTGCCGCGGTGATGGATGCGCTGCGGGAAATTTCGCTGGCCGAAGGCCTGGTGGCGCCTTCGCAGAAGCCGGTCGTTGCTTTTCAGCAAGCGTTTCTCGATAACATTCGCCGCAACGGACGCTTAGCCGAACTGGAACTGATCGCTCAGTTCAAAACGGCGGTGTTTTTCCGCACCGGCCGGCCCGGTTTTCTGTTCAAGGACGCAGGCCTGGCGCCGCAGATGAGCAAACGCAAGAAACTCCACTTATTGCCGGGGAAAGTGCGCGACCGCAAAGTGGTCGAGCGCATTTTCGCGAAGTGCTCGAACGGGGCGCAGAAATGAGCGGCCAAATGAAGATCGGCTACTATCCCGGCTGCGCGCTGCACGGATCGTCGAACGACTACGAGCAGTCGCTGCGGGCCTGCCTCGGAGTGCTCGATGTCCAGCTTCAGGAAGTGAAGGACTGGATCTGTTGTGGCGCGACCGCGGCGCATGCGCTCAATCACAAGCTCTCGCTGGCGCTTCCTGCGCGGAATCTCGCGCTGGCGGAGCGGGACGGCCATAAGCAACTGTTCGCACCCTGCCCGCTGTGCTCCATGCAGTTGCTGAAGGTGCAGAAGGCTGTGGCAGGTGGCGATGGCTTGCGCGCCGAACTTGCGCAGATTGTTGAAGCTGATCTGCGCGGCGACGGGCAAATCCTAAATCTGATTCAGGTTTTCCAGACCATTGGCCTGGACAAGCTGAAAGCAGCCGTCAAAGAACCGCTGAAATCCTTCACCGCCGCTTGCTATTACGGCTGCCTGCTGACGCGCCCGCCGGAGGTTGTGCATTTCGACGATTTTGAACAGCCGAAGTCCATGGAGGCAGTTCTCGCCGCGCTGGGCGCCAAGACCGTCGAATGGAATTACAAAACCGAATGCTGCGGTGCGGGCATGACCATGGCCAGCGAGGGAACGGTGCTCGATCTGGCGCACAAGATTTTGGCGAACGCAACGGCACATGGCGCCAACTGCGTCGTTGTGGCCTGCCCCATGTGCCACGTGAATCTCGACATGAAGCAAGCGGCGGTCGAGCAGCGTTACAGCGAGAAATTGGGCATGGTGATTTACTACCTTTCCGACCTGGTCGGATTGGCGCTAGGGCTTAAGCCCGAGCAATTGGGCATTGATCGGCATTTTGTGACGAAGGCACAGAGCTAATGTCGAGAATCGGAATCTTCACGTGCTGGTGCGGTGAAAACATCGCGCGCACCGTTGACGTGAATGAGGTTGCCAAGCAGATCGGCGAGATGCCCGGCGTGCGCTGCTCGGTGGAGTACAAGTACATGTGCTCGGATCCCGGGCAGGCGATGGTGCGCGAGAAAATCGTCTCCGAAAAACTGGACGGCGTGGTGGTGGCGTCCTGCTCGCCCCACATGCACCTCAAGACCTTCCGCAAAGCGGCTCAGGCTGCGGGCTTGAATCCCTATCTGGTCGAGATGGCCAACATTCGCGAGCACTGCTCGTGGGTGCACCACGACCGCGCCCTGGCAACGGCCAAAGCAGTGGACATCATTCGGCTCTCGGTCGAGAAGGTGCGCAACAATACGGCGCTCGAACCGATTCGCGTTCCGGTAACGCGACGGGCGCTAGTCATTGGCGGAGGGGTAGCGGGAATCCAGGCCGCGCTCGATATCGCCGACGCCGGCTACGAAGTCGTGATGGTGGAGCGGGAACCCTCAATCGGCGGCAAAATGGCCGGCCTGTCTGAAACTTTCCCCACGCTCGATTGCTCGCAGTGCATTCTGACGCCGCGCATGGTCGAAGTCGGGCAACATCCTCGCATCAAGCTGTACTCGTATTCGGAAGTGGAAGCGGTTGACGGATTCGTGGGCAATTTTAAGATCACGATCCGGCAAAAGGCGCGCTTCGTGGACACTGCGAAATGCACCGGGTGCGGCGAATGCTGGAATGTCTGCCCGCTGAAGAAGAATCCCAGCGAATTCGATTTCGCCATGGGAATGCGCCCGGCGATCTACATTCCATTCCCGCAGGCCGTTCCGGCGCGACCGGTCATTGACAAGAAAGTCTGCGCCGCGCTCATTCGCAACGGCTGCAAGCTGTGCGAGAAGAAATGTAAAGCCGAAGCGATCAATTTCAAGGATCAGGACAAGCTGGTCGAGGAGAAGGTCGGCACTGTCGTGGTGGCCACAGGCTACAAGCTCTACAACATCGCCAAGGAGCAGGACAAGGCGTGGCTGACCGGCTACGGCGAGTATGGTTACGGTAAGTACAAAGATGTCATTGACTCGCTGCAATTCGAGCGGCTGGTCTCGGCCTCGGGGCCAACTGCTGGAGTGCTGAAACGGCCGTCGGACGGCACTATTCCGCAGAACGTGGTGTTCATCAGTTGCGTCGGATCGCGCGACAACGCGAAGGGCCTGCCTTATTGCAGCAAGATCTGCTGTATGTACACGGCCAAGCACGCGATGCTCTACAAGCACAAGGTGCACGACGGCCAGGCGCACGTTTTCTATATGGATATTCGCGCCGGCGGCAAGGGATACGACGAGTTCGTGCGGCGTGCCATCGAGCAGGACGGCGCGAAATACTACCGCGGGCGAGTTTCGAAAATCACCGAAGAGAAAGGTAAGCTGATTGTGCGCGGCGCCGATACGCTGGCGAGCGTGCCGGTTACCATTGAGGCTGATCTGGTGGTGCTGGCTGCGGCCATGCGCCCGGCGGACGGCATCGAGGAACTGGCACAGAAGCTGAACATCGGCTACGACGAATTTGGATTCCTACTGGAATCGCATCCCAAGCTGCGCCCGGTCGAGACCAACACAGCGGGCATTTTCATTGCCGGGGCGTGCCACGCGCCGAAAGATATTCCTGAATCAGTCGCGCAGGCTTCGGCGGCCGCCAGCAAAGTGCAGGTTATGCTCGCTGCCGATGAACTGACGCGCGAACCGGAAATCGCGGCCATCAACGAGCAGACCTGCGCGGCTTGCTTCACCTGCGTTCAGACCTGCCCGTATCACGCTATTGAGAAGACTGAACTAAAAACCGGTCGGGGCGCGTTCATCAAGCGTACGGCAAGGGTGAATCCAGGATTGTGCATGGGATGCGGAACGTGTGTTTCGGTTTGTCCCTCGAAAAGCGCTGATCTCCTTGGATTCACTGAGCAGCAGATCTACGCCGAAGTCGAGAGTCTGGCATGAGCGAGACGAAGCCGAACACGAACGCATTCGAACCCAAGATCGTGGCTTATGTGTGCAATTGGTGCACGTATCTGGGTGCCGATTTGGCTGGCACAACGCGGCTGGAGTATCCGCCGAACGTGCGTATCATTCGCCTGCCTTGCACGGGACGAATTGATTTCAATCTGATCATCAAGGGATTTGAAGTCGGGGCCGACGCCGTGCTGGTTTCCGGTTGCCATCCCGGCGATTGCCACTACACTGCCGGCAACTATCATGCGCGTCGGCGCTGGATTCTGTTTCGCGAATTGCTGGACACACTCGGCTTCGATCTGCGCCGCATTCATTTCACGTGGATTTCTGCGGCGGAAGGCAAGAAATGGCAACAAGTGATCACGGAGATCACCGAGCAGATCCGGCAGCTTGGGCCGTACACCGACCTCTACGCGAACGGCGGCGCCAAAGCTCTGCCTGCCGGAACGCCGCAGCACTTCGAAACGAAAACGCTCGCCGCAGAGTCAGAACTCCGCGAGTATTGCCAGAAGCTATTGGCCGAGGGCACGGTCAAGGTGGTCATCGGATACGGCGAGCGCGGCCCGGTGGTCGTGACGCACGCCGATGACGCCGGACGGCTTGTCTGGAACAACCGCTGCGTGAGCAATCTGACGACATATTTGAAGCGGAAGGAAATCAAGGCACTGGGGAAGCCGGCGGTGGTGGTCAAGCCCTGCGACGAGAAGTCGTTGGTGGTGCTGGAGAGGGAATCGCAAATCGAGCGCAAAGAGATTCATGTCATCGGCATGGCTTGCGAGGGCGTGGGCGAGCCGAAATGCACGTTCTGCACGGCGCGCACGCCGCGCTTTGCCGATAAGTCATTCGGCCAGCCAGCCAGCCCCGAGCCGCTGGCCAGTGCGCCGCCGAATCGCTTCGCCGCTCTGATGGCCATGACTCCGCCGGAGCGGATGGCGTTCTGGGCAACGCAGTTCGACCGCTGCGTAAAGTGTTACGCCTGCCGCCAGGTTTGCCCGATGTGCTATTGCGAGCGCTGCATCGCGGACAAGAATCGGCCCATTGCCATCGACCCGGCTCCGAGCCGAAAGGGTAACTTCGCCTGGCAGATCGCGCGGGCGTTTCATCTGGCGGCGCGCTGCGTTGGCTGCGGCGAGTGTTCGCGAGCCTGCCCGGCCGGCATTGATCTGGCGTTGCTCAATATTGCGCTCCACAGAGCGGCGCAGGAACATTTCGGCTACGACGCGGGTGTCGATCCGGCTGCCGAGCCGGTGATCGGGGCTTACACGCTCCAGGACAAGGAGGACTTCATCCGGTGAGTGAAGTCATCTCTCAGGCCGCGTTGCGCACGCTGGTCGGCGAATGGATTGGCGCGGGCAAGCAAGTCGCCGGGCCTGCCCGCGTGAAGCCAGGCCTAGTCTTCTATTCGCCGCTGCACTCGGCCGATGAACTTTTGCTCGAAGGCTTTGTTCGCCTCTCGAACTCGATCAAGGAATTCGTTTTTCCCAAGCAGGAGAAACTGTACGGATACCGCATCCAGGGCAACAGCGTTGAGTTGATGGAAAACGACGCGAGAACCCCCGAGCAAATCGTGATTGCAGCACGCCCCTGCGACGCGGCGGCGCTTCCGATTCTCGACAAGGTCTTCAACTGGGATTTTGTTGACGAGTTTTACAACCGGCGGCGGGCTGCGACGACTGTGATCACGCTGGCCTGCAATTCTTTCGACGAAACTTGTTTCTGCACTTCAGTTGGGCTCGGTCCGGCGTCGGAACGCGGGTCTGACGTTATGCTGTTCGATCTCGGTGACGGCAAGTACGAAGTCTGCTGCGTGACAGAGAAGGGCCGCGCGTTGTTCAGCGGCAAGACTGAGAAATCCGATCAGGCCAAACGAAGCGTAGCTGCTCCTGAAAAGAAATTCAGCCCGGAGTTCATTCACTCGTTCGTAAACACGCGCTTCGAGGATCCGTTCTGGCAGGAGCACGCGCTGACCTGCGTGGGTTGCGGCACATGCGCTTTCACCTGCCCGACCTGCCATTGTTTCGACATCATCGACGCAGGGCCCTCGGCGGGCAATGCGCGCGTGCGCACCTGGGACTCGTGCCAGTTTCCGATCTTCACCGCGCACGCTTCCGGCCACAACCCGCGCCCCGCGCAGGCGAGCCGTCAACGCCAGAGGATTTTGCATAAGTTCGCCATCTATCCGGAGAAGTTCGGCGAGATTCTCTGCACCGGCTGCGGCAACTGCACCCGCAACTGCCCGGAAGGCATTGGTGTGTTGAGCGTCGCCACGGAGATTGGAGCGTTAGAGACGAAGCATGGATAACGTCTACCAGCCCGACTTGATGGAAGTGATTTCGGTGCGCCAGCACACGCCCGACGTGAAATCGGTCTCGCTGAAGTTCTGCGATCCCGGGCGCGCGGAAAAGTTTTCCTTCCAGGTCGGACAATTCGGAATCTTTTCCGCGTTCGGCTACGGCGAGTCCACGTTCAACATCTGCTCCAGTTCGAATTGGAAAGATCACATTGATTTCTGCTTCCGCAAGGTCGGTCGCGTCACCGAAGCGTTGTGGAAGATCGAAGAGCATGACATCGTCGGCTTCCGCGGGCCGTACGGCAACGGCTATCCCATGGACGCGTGGAAGGGGCACAATCTGATTTTCCTCGGCGGCGGAATCGCCATGCCGCCGATCCGCTGCGCCGTCTGGTATGCGCTGGAGAATCGCGCCGACTACGGCGAGATCACCATCGTTTACGGCGCGCGCACCGTTGCCGATCTGGTTTATGTGGATGAACTGGACAAGTGGGCAGAATTCGAACGGGTGCGCGTGGTCCGGTGTGTCGACCCCGGCGGCCAGACTCAAGATTGGAAAGGCGAGATCGGCTTTGTGCCCCACGTATTCGAGCGTGCGCAGGTGAAAGCGGAAGATCCGATTGTTCTGGTGATCGGGCCACCGATCATGATCAAGAACACGCTGCCGATTCTCGACAAGATGAACGTGCCGCCCGCCTCGGTCTATACCAGCATCGAGAACCGCATGAAATGCGGCATCGGCAAATGCGGGCGCTGCAACGTCGGTCCCATCTACATCTGCAAGGAAGGGCCAGTGCTTACTATGCAGCAGCTACAGCGGCTGCCAGCGGACTACTGAGCTTGTTCTTTGGCCGGAAATCAAGCAGGAGCTTTTCCATGAATGATACGAGCGACGCGGCGGTAGCGATTTTTCTAGAAGGCAACAACTGCGCCCAGTCTGTGCTGGCGGCTTGCGGGCAACCGTTAGGTCTGGCGCGCGAAACGGCAATGCAGGTTGCGCAGGCCTTTGGTGGCGGATTGGGCCGGACTGGCAATGTGTGCGGAGCCGTGTCGGGCGCATTAATGGCGATTGGTTTGAAGGTTTGGGCGAAAGATGGCAAAGACAACGCGGCCAAAGAGCAAGGCTTACAGGCTGGCCCAAAATCTTATGACACAGTTCCAGGCTCATCATGGCGCCATCAATTGCCGGGATCTGATCGGGTTCGAGCTGCATACCGCGGAAGGCTACAAGAAGGCGGCAGAGGCGGGAGTGTTCCGGAAGATTTGTCCCGAACTGGTTCGAGACGCGGCCCGGATGGTCGAGGAGTTGCTCTCCAAGGGTTGAGAGTGCTGCCGATTGTTGACACTCTGCCTGGGCGATGGAAAAATGATTAAGGTACCTTCTCGACTGCCCGCAAGTCATTGATGGCGCTATCGTCTAGGGGTTAGGACGGAAGATTCTCAATCTTCAAACCCGGGTTCGATTCCCGGTAGCGCTACCAAACCTTCCTAAGCTGTTCATGCAGTGAGGTTTCCAGCCTGCCGAAACGCTTGTCCCAAAATTGTCCCAAAAAGTCGAAGGCTGTGGCTCGGAAAGCGAGTATTGAACAGTATGCCGAACACCACAGTGAGCATCCGGGAAAGGATCAAAACCGCCGATGGGCGGTGGACTTGGAGTCCAGCGATTCCGCTCCCAGACGGCAAACTACAGCCAGCGGAGGCACAGCGTCGAGGCAATTTCTATTTGGTATTTACCGAACGCGGAAAGAAGCGCGAGCCGAAGGTGAAGGGCAAGACTTTTGAAGCAGCCGTCCTCGCTGGACGTGCGAAGCAGCGCCATCTGGAGGATGCAGTTGACGGCTTTTCGCGCCCTGATCCGCTGAAACGAAAACAACGCAAAACTATAGCCGCGGCTATCGAGCAGCAGTTGCAGCGTATAGAGATTTGCCGCGAGGCAGATACTCTGAAAGCACACAGACAAGCACTTCGGCAGTTCGAGAAATGGAGTGCGAGCACTACCCCACGCGACAATTCGTAGATGAGATTGACTACGAGCAGATCATGGGATTCCGCAACTGGCTCATCAAAGAGGGGAATGAGAAAAAGAATCTGAAGAAGAGCGGTAACGACCGATTGACCGCGAACTGGAAAGCAATGCGAGTCAACAAGTTCGTGAAGGATACGTTGGGACTTCCCCCCGGAAAAGGGCCAATCAAGAAATCTGATCTGGGCAAGATGATGCCTAACGGCCCGCCCAGAAATCTATCCGAAGTCAAAATTGGAGGCGTTCTTCGCGGCCTGCAAGCCGCATGAGAACCTTCGATACAGTGCACTTTACGAGCCAGCATTCAGAGAGGAGGAGTTGACGTACCTCGAAGTTGATGACGTACTCGTAGAGAAACAGATGCTGCGTGTGCAATCGAAAACACGCTACGACGAACAGGGAAAGCTGCTTTACAAGTACAAAGCGAAAGCGAATTCCGAGCGAGAGGTTCCAATCAGCAAACAATTGATGCAGCGTATACGAGGGCACATCAACAACCCCTTGCGTCCAAAATCTCGGCTGGTTTTCTGTACCCGGACGGCTAATCCTGACACTCACCTGTGGGACAAGCTCCAAGCGATTGCGAAGAGAGCAGGACTCGGGAAGTTCGATCTGAAAACATTCCGCGCCACTCGCGCTACCGACTGGCTGCGACCGAAATGGCTCAGCGGTTGCGGCTACGATGTACCCACAGTGAAAAACCTACTTGGCCACGACAGAGATGGCGAGGCTATCTGGGCATATCTCAAAGCCATCGAAAATGAAGTCTTAGTCGCCCAGATGAACAAAGAGGAGCGAGAATCAGAAGAGAGGAAGCGGCGCGGCAAGGGCAGACGAAGGCGGATTGATCGTCTCAGGTATTCCCGTCGCACACTCAGTCTTGCCCATTGCGTCGTAGGTACAACGAACGGCGTGGTTGCAATTCTCAGAGCCAAGAAAGAGACGGGCTGGTTTGGGTACATCGGTAGCCCCCGTAGCCAGTTTGGTTTCAGCCCGTCTCTTTCGCGGTCTCACATTACTCCGACTTCGCAAGACGATCAACACTTAGGAAGCGGTGGTTTGAACCGTTCGGCGAGTTCTGGCGGCTTTCGAGCTCCGCTCCTGTGCCAGTTCTCCCCAGGCTTCCAAGAAACCACAGTCTTTCCCTTTGGCTAGTTTCCATGCCTGCGATAGGTACTTCGAGACCGCATTTCGCGTAGAGTGATCGACAGATTGTAGCGAATTCTTCCTGGCTCTGTGGAACCGCATCTTCATTCAGGAGGCACCATCATGGACAAGCAAGAAATCGGGGGTCTGGGACTTTCACGAAGATCGGTCGAACAACTGGAGCGAGTAATCGACACGGCAGATACGGTGCTGTATCCCGCACACTTGATGATCGGGGGCTGGAGGACCTTTTTCGCCGCCGTTCTCTTAGCCGCCTACGGCGTCTGTTACGGAATCTGGTGGATATGCGACTCCATCTACCATTTCGGTGTCCTGCACACCGTAGTCGATGCCTACCATAACACGGCGGCATTGGTGGGTGAGTTCCCTTATCCTTCCGCCATTGTCGTGCTGGTTATTGGTATTCCGCTCTGTCTGGTGCTCTTGCCGATCTTCCGCTGGTTTACCGAACTGCTGATGGCAATCTGGTTCAGCCTTTTCAGCCCTTTCGTCCGCGCTCCTCGGCCCGGACTCATCACTGCGGCAGAGATTATCGCAAGAGGATATGATCCGGACGATTTCGAACTTGAACAGATAGACGGCGTCGTCTACGGCAGGAGGAGGGGATAACAACTGAGGGACTCGACAGGCGCTAAGGCAACGGCATTGCGCAACAGTTTCTTATGAAGTATTTCTTGGAGGCGCGTTGTTATCATCAGTTCGTGCCCACTTCGAAACTCCTTGTCCTGATCGCGATTTTCTTCGCGACTAGTCTAATCGGTGTTGTGACCGGAGCCACATCGCTGATAACAGTTCCCGTCATGATCCAGTTTGGGATCGAACCCCATGTCGCTGTGGCGACGAACATGATGGCATTGATCTTCATGAGCGTAGGAGGTTCATTGCCTTTCGCTCGGAAAGGCATCCTTCCGCGTGCTCGCTTGCCGGGGCTGATAATCGTAACGGTGCTCGGCTCTGCCTTGGGTGCTTTCGTTTTGCTCGCGATCCCAAAAGGCGCACTGGAACTTGTCATCGCAGTCGCAATGATCGGAGTAGCGGTTTTTACACTTATACGGCATGACACTGGGGTGACAGCGATGGAAGGCGCATCGCAAATGAGACAGGCCGGCGGCTACGCAGCCGCTTTCGTCTTGGCGATCTACGGAGGGTTTTTCAGTGGAGGCTATGTCACGCTCCTAACGACTGCCTTCGTGTTTCTGTTTGGAATGACGCTCTTGCAGTCCATAGCGATCACAAAGGTCGTCAACGTTTTCTCCTCAACGGTGGCGGTGCTGATCTTCGCGTGGCGCGGAGCCGTGGACTACAAGCTAGGAGCCATTCTAGGGATCGCAATGTTTCTTGGTGCCATGATCGGGGCGCACACTACGTTGAAGATCAGCCCTGTCTGGCTTCGAAGAATTTTCGTCGCTGTGGTTCTCGGACTTGCCGTCAAGATGCTTTTCAATGTTCTGTGGTCTTAAACAAGAAATGAGCTTGACTCTGGAACCGATTCCGGGGTTTATGCTCAGCCTCGAAGGTCAAGAACGTGCAATCGGGAGAACTTTCACGTCTCGCGGGCGTAAGCTCTGACACTCTGCGTCACTATGAGCGTTTGGGCATCCTCCCTGAGCCTCCACGCACGAATGGAGGCTATCGAGATTACCCTGAAAGCTCTTTGAACAGGGTTCGACTTATTCAGAATGCGCTAAAGGTGGGATTTTCCCTCTCGGAGTTGGCGACCATCTTGAAAATGCGTGATCGCGGAGAGATTCCGTGTCACCGAGTTCGAGCTATTGCAGGACAAAAGCTCGAAGGGATCAAGCGGCAGATCAGCGACCTTCTGGCTATGCGCGACCAACTTGAGCTTATCGTCGCGGACTGGGATGCTCAACTGGCATGCACGTCGAAGGGAAAACCAGCGCGGCTACTAGAGAAACTGCCAAATGATGTGATTAGGACTAATCCAAACCAACTGACGAAAGTCATGAAGCGAGGTCGGTGATGAAGACCACAGTGTTATTTACGGTTCTGGCGCTTGCTTGGGCAATGTTGGCGCAACAGCCAAAGACGCAAACACCGGAAGAGCAGCACGCTGCCATGATGAGCCGGGGCGATACTGGAATGGGGTTCTCGCAAGGGAAAACAACACATCATTTCCTCTTATTGAAAAAAGGCGGGGAGATTAGCGTGAGCGCAAACGATCCGAAGGATGATGTCAGCCGCGACCACATTCGGATGCATCTCTCGCATGTCGCCAAAATCTTCTCGGAAGGCGACTTTGATCTCCCCATGTTTATCCATGACACCACGCCTCCGGGCGTGCCAGTGATGAAGGAATTGCACGCCGACATTCATTACCGTTACCAAGAAACGGATACGGGCGGAAAGATCGAGATTCAAACTGCGAATCCGAATGCGCTGGATGCTGTCCACGACTTCTTACGGTTTCAAATCAGTGAACATCAGACTGGAGATTCAAAGGAAATTACGACTGTCCGCGATCAGCGGTAGTCGTTCTTGACTGAATGTGGGAGGACAATATCCGGTGCGACAGTAGGCAGTGCCGGAACCAACCACCTAAAGAGTCCCGTCGCCGCCGCAGCACCTAGCAATTGTGCTGCAATGAAGCCTCCCACATCTATCGGGCGAATGCCGCTGAATGTGTCCGTCGCCGCCCTTGCAAAAGTGACAGCCGGATTCGCGAATGCCGTTGATGCCGTGAACCAGTATGCAGCCGTGATATAAGTTCCGACTGCAAAGGGCACGACGGAGGATCGTGGGCGCGAACAGCCCCAGATCACTGACAGCAGGCCGAAAGTTGCGACGAACTCGGTGAACTCTTGCGAGATGCCGCTGCGATCATGACGTGATGCTGAGAAGAGTGGTAAGCCAAAGATCAGGTGTGCACACGCCACACTAACGTAGGCTCCTAGAATCTGCGCGATGATGTATGCGGGTACTTCACGCCAAAGGATGGGTGATGAAATGGTTTGAAACCATTAAAGTTTCGACTGTCGTTCACTTTTTCCCGCTGGCGGGGCAAGTCGTTTATTCTTTTTCAACCCAGTCCGATGGCGACCCGAAAGCCCAAACCGCTATGGAAGGCCGACGATCAGCATGTGCGCCTGGCGGAGCTGATTGCGCATTCGAACGAGCCGGCAAAGGACAGTCCCCTGCGCCGCGATGTGCGCTCGCTCGGCGCCGTGCTCGGACAGGTGCTGGTTGAGCAGGCCGGGCAGGAGTTATTTGAGTCGGTGGAAATACTACGGCGGCTGCTGATCGAGCGTCGGGAGAATGGGCGCCGCATTTCCAGCCGAGGCTCCGCTTCGGAACTGATGCGGCAGGCGCGCGAGATCATTGGCGCCATGGATCTCGAACGCGCTTATCAGGTCACCAAGGCGTTCGCGATTTATTTCGAGCTGACGAATCTGGCTGAGACTCACCACCGCAAACGGCGCCGCCGCGCCGGCAAGCTGGACCGCGAGCATCCTTCTCTGCCTGGTTCATTTCGCGGGACCCTGCTGCGCCTGAAAGAAGCGGGTATCTCGGCGGAGGACGCCTTCGACACGCTGCGGCGGATCGCCATCACCCCGGTCTTCACCGCACATCCCACCGAAGTGGCGCGGCAAACCGTTCTGCTCAAGCGGCGGCGCATCGCGCTCGAACTCGAGCGCGTGGATCGGCTTCCGCTGACCGATGAAAAATCGGAAGACTGCGAGGACAATGTTCGCGCCGAAGTTACGTCCCTGTGGCAGACCGATGAAGTCCGCCTGGCCAAACCCACCGTGGACGATGAAATCCGCATGGGCCTGCGGTACTTCCGGCTCTCTCTGTTCGAAGCGCTGCCGCGGGTCTATAGCGAAGTCGCGGAGGCCTTTCACGACGTTTATGGAATTGAATTCGACGCCACCAAGTTGCCCGATCTCGTCCGGTTCGGCTCGTGGATTGGCGGAGACCGTGACGGGAATCCGGCGGTCAAGCCGGAGAGCATCTGCCATGCGCTGGAGATGGCGCGCGATCTGATTTTCGGCGAGTATCGGAACGATGTAGAGTCCTTGAGCGATCGGCTGAGCTCCTCGCGCCGACAAGCCGAAGTGTCGCCGGAACTGCTTTCTCGCTTAGCACTTTACGAACGGACCATGCCAGGTGTTCACCTGGCGTGGGGACCGCACAACACCACCGAGACTTACCGGCGATTTCTGTCTTATATGTTTCATCGCTTGCGGCAAAGCGGAGAGGCCATGGACTCGCCTGCCGCCTATCGCAATGCCGCAGAGTTTGAAGCCGATCTTTTGCTCGTCCAGAAAAGTCTCGAGGCCAACCGCGGACAGCGTCTTGCTGGAACCTATCTTCGTTCCCTTCTGCGCAAGGTGCGGACGTTCGGCTTTCACCTGCACACCCTCGACGTTCGCCAACATGCTCGCGCGCATGCCCAGGTTATCGAGGAACTCGGTCCGTCGCTGGACCGTACGCCTAAAACACCTGAGGCTCAGGAACTCCTCGAAACCTTCCGCACGATCGCGCGGGCAAAAGGGCGGTACCCTGCCTGCGCGATTCGCCAATACATCATCAGCGGTGCAGAGTCAGAAGATGACGTGTTGGCCGTAATCCGTCTGGCGCGAGCGGGAGGAGTTCAAGTTGCGGCCTCTGGTGATGATCTAGGATTGATGCCGGTGCCGCTGTTCGAATCCATCCACTCGTTGCGCGCTGCCGCAGGCGTGATGCGCCGCTTATGGAGCGATCCTGGGTATCAGCCGTTGCTCGACTCCTGGGGTCGCTGGCAAGAAGTCATGCTGGGCTACTCCGATTCCAACAAAGACGGCGGCATGCTTACCAGTACGTGGGAACTCTACAAGGCGCACCGGGAACTGCATCACGTCGCACAGGAGTCAGGGGTTCATTTGCGCCTGTTTCACGGACGCGGCGGTACGGTCGGCCGCGGCGGAGGCCCTACTTATTCGGCGATTCTGGCCCAGCCTCCGGGATGTTTCTCCGGCCATATTCGGATTACCGAACAGGGCGAGGTTCTCAACTGGAAATACGCCGATCCGCTGTTGGCGGAATGGAATGTGGAACTGATGATCGCGGCCAGCCTGGAAATGCTCACGCAACCGGACGAACCGCAGTCTCCGCTTCATGCCCGATGGGAGGAAGCATTCGAAGAGATGTCGCGGGAGGCCTATAGCGTGTACCGTCGCGACATCGCAGAGAATCCCGACGTCCTGGAATACTTCGAGCAGGCGACACCGGTGAACGAGCTCGATACCGCCCGCATCGGCTCACGCCCCTCGCGCCGCAGTAAGAGCCGGCAACTGGAAGACCTGCGCGCCATCCCCTGGGTCTTCGGCTGGATGCAGAGCCGCCACGCCGTGCCCGCCTGGTACGGCGTAGGCCATGCATTCGAACAGTTCGCCAAACGCGGCTCGGGACACGAGCAATTATTGCGTCAAATCATGCGAGGATTCCCATTGTTTTCCGACCTGATCCGGAACGTGGAGCTGGCCATGGCGAAGGCCGACCTCGGCATCGCCCGCGTCTATTCGGAACTGGTCGAGGACGCCGTGCTTCGAAAACGCGTCTTCTCCATGCTGGAAAGGGAGTTCCTGCGGTCCCGCCGCATGATTCTGCGGATCGCCGGCCAGCGCGAGTTGCTTGCCCGCAACCGAGTGCTCGCCCGCTCCGTCCGGCTGCGCAACCCTTATGTGGACCCCATGAGCCTGATTCAAGTGGAGCTTCTCCGCCGCAAGCGGCACGGCCAGCACGGCGCGGAGATTGACTATCCGCTGGGCGCGACCATTAACGGCATCGCCGCCGGGCTACACAATACCGGATAATTTACAAAGTCGCAGGCTAACCTCTCATTGGGACCTCCGTCTGTAGTATGTTGTGGGGTGGTGCAGAGGCAATTTTCTTGTCTTTTGTTAGGGAACCCGCATCTTTCAACATGCGTATCCTGCCATCGAAACACTGTGTTGGATACAGATCATGAATTCCACTTCAAGAGGTCCTATGACTACTCCCCGGCTTTTCGCTGCGTTCGTGCTTGGTCTGACCCTGTCCGCAATGCTGTTTGCCCAAAGCAGTTCTCTTCAACCCGCGGCCGTCAGTCGCATTTCCGGCGCGGCCGGGTCAGCCGCTGATACCGGTAAAACCCCAAAGGTCGAGCATTTCGATCCCGACCTGGCGGACAAGAACCTCGATCCTTGCACCGACTTCTACAAATACGCTTGCAGCAAGTGGCTCAACGCCAACCCCATCCCGGCTGACCAGGTAGCGTGGAGTACCGGCGACGGCCTGCAGTTGTGGAATGAGACTGTGCTGCGCGAAACCCTGGAAGCCGCCAGCGCGAATGATCCGAGCCGCGATGCCGTCCACCAGAAGATCGGCGACTACTGGGCCGCCTGCATGGACGAAAGCGGCATTGAGGCCGCAGGCATGAAACCTCTGCAGCCCGAGCTCGATCGCATCGCGGCTTTGAAGTCCAAGCAGGACATCACTCTGGAGATCGTTCATCTGCACCACTTGTTTCCCGGCGCCTGGGAGGGCGACAACAATCAAACCAATGCGCCGTTCTTCGGCTTCAGCAGCGGGCAGGACTTCGACGACGCCTCCAAGGTCGTCGCCCAGATTGACCAGGGAGGATTAAGCCTCCCCAGCCGCGACTACTACCTAAAGACCGACGACAAGTCCGTCGAGCTACGCAAGAAGTTTCGCGCTCATGTTCAGAAAATGCTCACGCTCGCGGGAGAATCGCAAACGCAGGCTACGGCCGACGCCGACACAGTGATCGAGCTGGAAACGGCCCTGGCCCAGCCGCAGATGGACAACGTCAAGCGCCGCGATCCCAAGAACCTCAATAACAAGATGAGTCTGGCGGAACTGCGCGAACTTACTCCCTCGATCGACTGGGACGCCTATCTGAAAGCGGTGAACGCTCCCGCCAGCGTGCACTACATTGTGAGCGCACCTGATTTTTTTCGCGCCGAGGAAAAACTGCTGGCTGAGCGTCCGCTCGAGCAGTGGCAGGCCTACATGCGCTGGCATCTGATTCACAACGCCGCGCCCTTCATGACCAAAGCCCTGGCAGACGAGAACTTCGATTTCTTCCGGCGCACGCTGGAGGGCGCCGAGGAACAGCAACCACGCTGGCGACGTTGCGTGCACGCGGCTGACCGCGATCTCGGAGAAGCCTTGGGCCAGGCCTACGTGGACCGCGCCTTCCCTCCCGCAAGCAAGGCCCGCACCGTGCAGATGGTGCACTCCATTGAGCAGGCCTTGCATGCGGATATTGAAAGCCTTTCCTGGATGTCTCCCGACACCAAAGCACAGGCACTCACCAAGCTGAAGGACATCGAAGACAAGATCGGATATCCCTCGCACTGGCGCGACTATTCGAGCGTCAAGATCACGCGCGACAGCTATCTCCACAACGTCGGGCAGGCGTCGTCGTTCGAGTTTGAGCGCTGGGTGGCGAAGATCGGCAAGCCCGTGGATCGTGCCGAATGGGGCATGACTCCGCCCACCATCAACGCCTATTACGATCCGCAGCTGAACACCATCAACTTCCCGGCCGGCATTCTGCAGCCACCCTACTTCGATCCAACCAAGGATGACGCGGTGAACTATGGCGCCACCGGCATGATCATTGGGCACGAGATCATCCACGGTTTCGACGACGAGGGGCGCAAGTTCGATGCCCACGGCAACCTGCGCGACTGGTGGACCGCTCAGGATGCGAAACAGTACGAAGAGCGCGGCAAGTGCATCTCTGACGAGTATACCCAGGACATACCCGAGGCCGGGCCGGGCGTCAAGCAGAACGGCTTACTCACCCAGGGCGAAGATACCGCTGACAATGGCGGGATTCACCTCGCCCTATACGCTCTCGAAGCGGATTTGAAACAACAAGGCAAGTCGCTCGATGACAAAGGCCCCGACGGCTGGACGTATCGCCAGCGCTACTTCCTCTCGTTCGCATACTCCTGGTGCGAAAACATACGCCCGGAAGTCGCGCGGATGATTGTTACCACCAACCCGCATTCCCTGTCCCCATACCGCGTCAATAACGTGGTTTCGAATATGTCGGAGTTCCAGCAGGCCTTCGGCTGCAAGGCCAGCCAGCCCATGGTCAGAGCGAACGCCTGCCGTGTCTGGTAAGCAATTAGAAAAAAATGTGGGCGCCCCACTTCTCGCCGGTTTTGCGAGAAGTGGGGTTTTGCGACAGCATGAAGGCTATTGGTTAATGTCTTCCTTTGCCTGCAGCCGCTTCACATAATTCTGCAGGTTGGCCTTGTTGCTATCGGGAGCGGTAGTAAGGGCTAGCTGCATCTCCTTAACCGCATTGGCAAAATCTCCCTGCCCGCTATAGACACGGGCCAAGCCAACGTGCGTGGTCCAATAGTCGGGAAATTTTCTGGCGTTCGCACGGAAGATAGAGAATGCTTCCTCCTGTTTCTTTTCACCCTGCAGTTGGCGCCCATAAAAATAAAGCTGCAGCGCGCTACCCTTCTCCAGCGCTTTGGTGCGAAAGACTTCGGCATCGTGGGTGCGCCCCATGGCTTCCAGAACTTTCGATTTGTCCAGAAGGTTGTCGTAGCGTTCCTCTAGCTGGATCGACTGATCTTCATCTTTCAGCGCTTCCTCGAGATCGATTTTGTTGGCCAGAAGGTAGCTGGCTGCATCATCCCAACCTTCCCAGTAATACTGGTTGAGGCCATGTATTTGCTGGTGAATGCTCGCCACGACGATATCGTTCACCTTGACGGCCACTTTGAACGGAACGGCCACCTTATCCCAGCGCATGGTCACGACCGCCGAATCCGGCTTCACGTCGTCGAAATCGTAGGCCAGGGCGTCGTGAAACTCGGCCGTTTGCGGCTTCACGGTGATGCGCAGGGCGTCCTCGTCCTGCTTGTAAGTGAAGCTTCCCCAGGAAGTCGAGTCCTTGGAGAAAATCACGGTCCACTGGTTCTCGCCGGGGATCATGTGCAAGCCATAAGTCCCCTTGTCAAGCGGCTGACCTTCAATTGTGACCGGATCGCTAAATGAGATAGTCGTGTTTTCGTTCGCTCCCGCTCGCCACACTTCTCCGTATGGGACGACCTTGCCCCAGATGTGGCGGCCATTGACCAGCGGCCGGTGATAGTTGATGGTGATGTCGGTAATGCCGATGCGCTGGCTCACCAGTGCGTGCTGACTCGCACGCGGCAGGTTGAGCATCAGGGTTTCGCCCGTGGCGGTCTGGGCTTGAGAAAGACTTGCGACCAACAGAGCACTGGCCGTCAAGGCAAACAAACGGATTTGATGCATAGGGATCTCCTTCCATGCTGCCGGATCAGGCAGTCGATTTCGCTTACAACCGGAATGCAGACAGGAATCGACACGTGCCCCACAGATGGTTTTGTTAGACGCGGCTCAGCCGCATTGGTAAGCAATGGCAGGCTTGGAGCCGACCTGGGCTCGGATGGATGGGCGGGGTCACTCGTCCCTGTGACCACGGTCCTTGACACTGCCGTGCGGGAATGACAATCTGGCCGCTGTTTCCGGGGCCAGCCGGAAACCGCCGGGACAGCAACATGAGTCTTCACGCCGCGCGCCCCCGCCGTTACACTTGGCCTCCGACGTGTGCTCTTCTGGCCTGTCTGCTCCTGCCGCCGATGAGAGCGCAGGGGAAGAACAATCTGTCAGATCGACCAGACAAACTCACAGCCGAGCAAGCACAGCTGCCGTTCCAGTTCACCAAGGTCGACCTCGAGCTGCTTCACCAAGTTGATCAATTCGATAAGTACATCCAAGAACAGGGCTGGGTTTACAGCGATCCAAGAATCGATCAGTACTTGGAAAACCTCGGTCGGTCTCTCGTCCCAGCCGAAACGCCGGAGAACGTGAAGTGGCACTTTCGTGTGCTTCGTGATGTCGAAGTCAACGCCATCAGCCTGCCGAACGGCTCGGTTTACGTGAACTCGGGATTGCTTGCGCGGATGGAGAACGAAGCCCAACTCGCCGGCGTGCTGGCGCATGAAATCGCGCACGTTGTTAACCGGCACGCCTACCTCGAGAATCGCAGTGCACGCAAGAAAATGGTGGCCATCGATATCATCGTCGCGGCCGCCAGCGCTGGCTATAGCGCAGGATTAAGTCCCGCGATCACCACCGCCATGGGCAATCTCCTACCCATGATCGTGGTTGAGACAATGTTTGGATACAGCCGCGAGCTGGAACATGGGGCTGACGTCGCTGCGGTTGAAAACCTATCTCGACACGGATACGACCTGCGCGAATTTGCCCGCGGCATGGATCCTCTGCGGAATGGTCCTGAGGTTGATCTCGCCAAAGAGCCGGTATTTTGGGCAAGCCATCCGAAGCTCGTTAGCCGCGTGAAATACGTGACTGAAATGGCGGCGAAGTTGCAGCCCAACCCCGCTGGTTTGCAGGTTAACGAAGCTGCATATCGTTCTGCGACCGTCAATGTGATCCGTCACGACGCTCAATTGGCCATGCTGTTTGGCAGGCCCCGAACAGCAGTGGCGATTGCCCAGCGCCTGATTGAGGAAGAACCGAACAACCCCGAGAATTATGTTCTGCTCGGCGACGCCTATCGCAGTCTGGGGGCGCGGACGCCCGTTCCCACTGAGGAGGAACTCTCCGACGAAGGGAAGAACGCAGCCCGGAAGCGTCTGCACCACATGACCCTCGCCGAATACGACAAAGCGCTCCTCAAGGAGCCGCGCGGCGTCCAACGCTGTCAGGCAAATGTGGACCGCGCTCAGGAAGCATTCCAAAAAGCGCTAAACCTGGACCCGCAGAATGCGACCGCACACCGCGGCCTTGGGCTTCTTTTCGAGCGCGCGAATGCCCCCGCCGAGGCGATCGCGCAATTCGAGAAATATCTGGAACTCTCACCCAGTGCCAAAGATGTCCGGCAAATCAGGATGCGCCTCGATAAACTGAAATCGTCTTCAGGATCGCATCTTCCGCCTCAACAATCGCAGGCCGAAGGTCCTGCGCGAATCCGGTGAGCAAGGCAATGAAGATCAAGCTCGCGATCGCCACAACCGTAACGCTGGCATGTGCAACGTTATTGCTCGCGCAAGTTCAGCACCGTGAACTCAAGTCCGGCAAGAAACAAATCCGTACGATCGTGCTCATGCCCATGGAAGTCAGCCTCACCAAAAAGGGCCTGAAGGGCACGGAACCCCTGACAGACCAGGAACTCGATGCGGAACTGCCCTTGTCGCTTGAGATTGACGCCGTACTACGTAACCTGGGGTACCAACTGGACATGCAGTCCTTATCCCTGGCAGCGCTTGCCAAGGATCCCGACGAGCGCTATGCCGTGGACGACCTGCAGAAGAGTTTCGACGCCCAATTGCAGCTGGTGGAGCATAAGTCAAAAGGCGTCCGCAAAGGACGGTTTACGCTCGGCGATGACGTCCTCAAGCTTCCCTTGAGCGACAAGGTAGATGCGTTGTTGTTCGTGCGGGCCCGCGCTCAAACGCTCACTGAAAACAAGAAAACCTTCGGATGGTTTGTTGCGGGATCGAGGTACGATTCTACGGCGATGGACTTTGGCTTCGTGGACGCAAAAACCGGCGATATCCTTTATTTTGCGAAGTCCAGGCTGGAGGCTAACCTCGTGCTCGATCCGGAGGAAATTTCATCTGGCATTACGAAGGCTTTTGCAGACCTACCCAGGACCGGTTCTTCGCCGCTTCGGGCGCAGCGCGGCATGGCCCTATCCAGCAACGCCTCCCCAGCCAGTGCCGTAGAATCCAGCACTCCGTCCGGGGCGTTGCCCTCCACAGCCAGTCCCGGCTCAGGTTCACCAACCCGGCGAATTCGACTTTCCAGCACAGCAATAAGGGATCTACTGATCCGGAAAGTCGCACCCGAGTATCCGGAAATCGCGCGCTCAAACTCCGTCCACGGAGATGTCGTGATGGAGATCGTGATCGATAGAAACGGCCGGGTGGCGGACGTAACCGTTCTTTCCGGACCTATGCAACTGATCCCGGCGGCGACCAGTTCGGTGAAGCAGTGGAGCTATTGCCCTCTTACAATCAACGGCCAGGCATACGAAATCGAAACCCAGGTTGTCGAAACTTTCAAAATAGGACCTTGATTGGGCATTGCCCCGAGTACCGGTTTCCAGTTTTAGGCGCTCTTAATCTCCCGGTTTTTATTCCGCTTGACAAATGGTCCCTCCCGGAGCACAATCTCAATAGGCGAATAAAAAGCGAAACTACAAGCGCGTTCGCCTCCGCGGCTCCAGCCATAAACTCCAGCCCGGCGCTCCCTGAAATTTCCAGAGGATTTATGTCTTCCGCAGTGATTTCCACTTCGGCGGCTATGAGCCGTCTTTTTGTCTTTGATGACGAAGTCGAGCAAAGCTCGGCAGCAGGAAGGGCGCGTCCTTTTCAATCAACCATCAAAAATCAAAAATCAGCAATAGATCCAATCGTCACCCGGAAACCGGCGATTGGAAATTCTGTGCTCCCGGCTTCGCGGCTCGCAATTCGTCCGGCGCCGGAGATGGTTTCAAGCGGCATCCCTGCGCTCGATACTCTGACCGGCGGCCTCCCCCGCGGCTGCCTCACTGAAATCTGCGGACCCGCATCTTCGGGGCGCACTACCGTGCTTCTGGCCGCCCTGGCCGCCGCCACCCGCCGCGGAGAATTCTGCGCTGTGGTGGATGCCAGCGACGCGCTCGATCCCCAGTCGGTTGCCGCAGCCGGCGTGCAACTGGATCGGTTGCTGTGGGTACGTTGCGGAGGAAACCCACCACGGAGGCAAGGAGGCACAGAGGGAAACTTTTTGGAAGTAACCCCAAAAGATCGAAATGAGCCTTGGAAAACAAATCAGGCCAAACACCGCCTCGACCAAGTTCTTCGCGCGACCGATCTGCTGCTGGAAAGTGGAGGCTTTGGGTTGATCATCCTTGATCTCGCCGACGTGCCGCCGCAAGCTGCACGCCGCATCCCGCTGACCACGTGGTTCCGCTTCCGCCGCGCTGTCGAGAATAAACCTACGATTTTATTGTCGATTGAGCAACAGCCTATCGCCGGAAGTTGCTCGTCCCTGTTGCTGCAGCTGTCAGTTCCCAATTCCCAGTTTTCAGAGGAAAAACCAAGCAGCCGTCCAGCTCACACGCAACTGCTGACTGGCTTCGAAATCAACACTGAGCTCATTCGTTCGCGCCTGGAGCGCAAGCCCGTCCGCGGCATTACGTTCGCAACCAAAACCGCATGGGCGGGCTGAAAGGGAAATTACTCAATTACTAAATTACGAAATTATTCAATGGTTTTCTCCCATGCCGTTTGCCTGCATCTACGTGCCGAATTTTCCCGTGGCGGCTGTTCTCCGCGCCGAGCCGGAGCTGAAGGCGCGCGCCGTCGCCATCCTTGAAGGCAAACTGCCTCTGGAAAAAATTTTGGCGGTCAATGAAAAAGCCGCTCGCATGGGCATCGCGTCCGGCATGATCAAGGCTCAAGCCGAACTGTGCGCGGAACTGGCATTGCGTTCGCGCTCGCCTATGCAGGAATCTGCTGCGCATGCCGCCTTGCTCGACTGCGCCCAATCGTTCTCGCCCTGCGTGGAAGACACGGCCTCCGACACAGTCCTGCTCGATCTTGCCGGAATGGAATCTTTGTTCGGATCGTTGCCGAAAATTTCACACGCGATTTCCAGTCGTGCCGCAGCGCTCGGACTTGAAGTTAATGTTGCCGCAGCCTCCAATCCTGATGTGGCCCTGCTCGCCGCCCGCGGCTTTTCCGGCGTGACCGTGATTCCCGCGGGCAGAGAAACTGAGATGCTGGGATCTTTGCCAGTCGAAGTTTTGTTTGCCGATCGATTGACCGGCGAAGAAAAAGAAGCGTCCGATCGCCTGCTCGAAACCCTCGACCGCTGGGGCATTCGCAACCTGCGCGCGCTGGCTTCGCTGCCCGAAGTCGCGCTCAGCGAGCGTCTTGGGCAGGAGGGTCTGCGTCTGCGGCAGTTGGCGCGCGGCACAGCCCCGCGCACGCTGGTTCCGGTGGAAGAACCGCTGGTGTTTGAAGAAGCCATCGAGTTGGAATATCCCATTGTCCTGCTCGAGCCGTTGGCTTTTCTGCTGAATCACCTGCTGGAGCAACTCTGCGCGCGCCTGGCTGCGCGTGCCCTGGCCATGCAGGCGTTGCTCCTCACGCTGGAACTCGATTCGCTCAATCAACAATCAAAAATCAACAATCAACAATCTTCTTCAGAATCGGCAATCGAAAATCGGCAGTCGAAAATCTGTTCGCGAGTACAGAAATTCTCCCGTACATTGCGCCTTCCCCTTCCTCTGCTCGACGCCAAAATTTTCCTCAAGCTGCTGCAACTGGATTTGCAGGCGCATCCTCCGGGTGCGCCCATCGTGAAGATTCACCTGGCCGTCGAGTCGGCGCGGCCGCGCTCGGCACAAGGCGGGCTGTTTCTGCCGCCTACGCCCGAACCGGAAAAGCTAGAACTCACGCTTGCGCGCATCGCGGGCATGGTCGGCGAAAACAAAGTCGGAGCGCTCGAGATACTCGATACGCTCCATCCGGAGGGATTCCGCATGCGGCGCTTCATGGCTGAAACCGCAAAGAAAAATGAGCAGGGGAAACCCCATACTGTTGAAGAACAATCAGCCGTCACGGCTTTGCGCCGATTCCGCCCGCCGCTGCGCGTCCATGTGACTTTGGAGAATGGCCAGCCGGTGCATTTGGTTTGTCAGAAAAAAGACGTGCAAGGCCGCGTGCTCTGGCGAGCCGGCCCCTGGCGCTTTTCCGGCGACTGGTGGGAGCGCGAACCCTGGTCGCGCGATGAATGGGACATCGCTTTGCAGAGCAGCGCCTTGCAAAACGTCGGAACGATCGCGCTTTACCGCCTCGTGCACGATTTGTTGGGAGGCGGCTGGTTTGTGGAAGGAAGGTATGACTGAAAGGCAGTTCTCAGTTCTCGGTTCCCAGTTCTCAGCAAAAACTTCGAACTAATATTTTTTAAACTGAGAACTGAGAACTGGCAACTGAGAACTTGTACATCGAACTTCATTCCCGCTCCGCGTTCAGCTTTCTCGAAGGCGCTTCCCTGCCCGAGGAGTTGGTCTCCACGTGTGCTCAGCTCGGCATGCCCGCCATGGCGCTGCTTGATACTGACGGCGTTTATGGCGCACCGCGCTTTCACCTCGCCGCTAAAAAAGCCAAGATCAAGGCGCATATCGGAGCGGAAGTGTCTTGCTCACCTTTGCATAATGTCATCCTGAGCGAAGCGAGTGCTTCACGGAGTGAAGCACTCGCGGAGTCGAAGGATCCCTACCCACGGCAATCGCTAGAGAAAGTACGGATTCCTCGCTCTGCTCGGAATGACAAATCGAAGGGAAATGTCAAAACTTTCCGTCTTCCCCTCCTCGTCTCATCTCGCGCCGGCTACCGGAATCTTTGCCGCCTGATCACGCAAATGAAGTTGCGCGCGAAAAAAGGCGAAGGCGCAGTCTGCCAGGAAGAACTCGAAGAGCACGCCGAAGGACTCATCTGCCTCACGGGGGGAGCCGACGGTCCGCTGGCAGCAGCTTTACAACAAGGTGGAATGGAAGAAGCTTGTCAGCAAGTCGATCGTCTGATCGGCATCTTCGGTCCTAACAACCTCTATGTCGAGCTGCAGCGTCATTTCCAGCGCGAAGAAGAATCTCGCAATCGTGCCGCCATGGCCATCGCCCGCTCGCTGCATCTTCCAATACTCGCCACCAACGGAGTCTGCTATGCCACGTCCAAAGCTCGCGAACTTTGTGACGCTTTCACGGCGATTCGCCATCACCGCACGCTTTCCACCGCCGGACGTCTGCTCTCGCGTAACTCCGAATGCTTTCTGAAAAGTCCGCGGGAGATGCAGCAACTTTTCTCTGATTTTCCGGAAGCTCTTGTCAACACGCTCGAACTTTCTTCGCGCCTCGAATTCACCCTCAATGATCTCGGCTACGAATTCCCGCGCTATCCCGTGCCCGAAGGCGAGACCATGAATTCCTCCCTGCGCGAGCGCACCTGGGAAGGTTTTCACCAACGTTATGGCCGCAAATCGCACGACCTGCAGGCCCGCGCCCAGCTTCAAATAGAAAAAGAATTAAAGCTCATCGAAAAGCTCAGGCTCGCTGGATACTTCCTCATCGTCTGGGACCTGATCCGTTTCTGCCGCGAGCAAAATATTCTGGTGCAGGGGCGCGGATCGGCCGCCAATAGCGCCGTCTGCTATTCGCTTGGCATCACCGCAGTGGACGCCGTTAGCATGGAGTTGCTCTTCGAGCGTTTTCTTTCCGAAGAACGCGGCGAGTGGCCCGACATCGATCTCGACCTGCCCTCGGGCGATGAGCGCGAAAAAGTTATCCAGTATCTGTACAAAAAATACGGCGAGCGCGGCGCCGCCATGACCGCTAACGTCATCACCTATCGCAACCGCATGGCCGCACGCGAAATGGGCAAGGCACTGGGATTCGATCCGGAAACGCTCCAGAAAATTTCCTCTGCCGTCGCAACCTGGGAATTTCGCGACGAAAACGACTCGCTCGACCGCCGCTTCCGCGACGCCGGCCTCGACCTCAGCCATCCCCGCCTGCGCAAATATTACGAGCTCTGCCTCGCCGTGCAGGACATGCCGCGACATCTCGGCCAGCATTCCGGCGGCATGGTCATCTGCCAGGGACAACTCGATTCCGTCGTCCCGCTCGAACCCGCTTCCATGCCCGGCCGCGTCGTCGTGCAATGGGACAAAGAAGATTGCGCTGACATGGGCATCATCAAAGTGGATCTGCTCGGCCTCGGCATGATGGCCGTGCTCAAAGATTCGATCGAACTCATCCGCGGCCACTATCGCGAAGAAATTGACCTGGCCCACCTTCCGCACGATGATTCGCAGGTTTACTCTGCGCTGCAGCAGGCTGACACGGTCGGGCTATTTCAAGTGGAAAGCCGCGCGCAGATGTCGTGCCTGCCGCGTCTGCGCCCGCAGCGCTTTTACGACATCGTGGTGCAGGTTGCGATCATCCGTCCTGGTCCGATCGTCGGCCAGATGGTAAATCCGTTTTTACAGCGCCGCCAGGGACGCGAGGAAGTCACCTATCCGCATCCCTCGCTTGAGCCCGTACTCCAGCGCACGCTCGGCGTTCCGCTTTTTCAGGAACAACTGCTGCGCATCGCCATGATCGCCGCTAATTTTACCGGCGGCGAAGCCGAGGAACTGCGCCGCGCCATGGGTTTCAAACGCTCGCAAGCGCGCATGAAGGAAATCGAAGCTAAGCTGCGCGCCGGCATGACGCAAAACGGAATTTCGCCGAAGGCGCAGGAAGAAATTATTCTTTCCATCACTTCGTTCGCGCTTTACGGATTCCCCGAATCCCACGCCGCCAGCTTCGCGCTGATCGCCTACGCCAGCGCGTATTTGAAATGCCACTACCTGGCCGCGTTCACCGCGGCATTGCTCAACAACCAGCCCATGGGATTTTATTCTCCGGCGACCATCGTCAAAGATGCGCAGCGGCACGGACTGAGAATTCTGCCGGTGGATGTGACGTGCTCGGATTGGAATTGCACGCTGGAGCGAGTCCCGAGTCGCGAGTCCCGAGTCCTGAGTGGAACAGTTGCCAGTTGCCAGTACCCAGTTGCCAGTGACGCCGCTAGTCGTCGGTCGTCAGTCGTTGGCAAAACAGAAGCCAATACGACGAATTTCGATCTGCCGAAGCTCCAGTCCCATAAGGGACGAGATGTGAAAGCCCGGGACGGAAGTCCCAGGGAAGTACCAGAACATACGAACGAGTCCCGTAGGGACGGCACTGTACAAACCATTGCATTACGTATGGGGTTGCGTTATGTTCGCGGCCTGCGCGAAGAAGCTGCTCAGGCACTCGTGCATGAGCGCAACAAATTTCCTTTCACCTCCATCCACGACCTCACTCGCCGCGTCCCCGAACTTCGCCGCGATGAACTCACCACTCTCGCAGAAATCGGCGCCCTGAACTTAATCAACAATCATCAATCAACGATCAACAATCCTCGGAACTCGGGGCTCGCGACTCGGGATGGTTTTACTGGCAACCGGGTACTGGCAACTGGCAACTGTGTTGCTCGCGACTCGCGACTCGCGACTCGCAACTCGCTTCACCGCCGCGACGCCCTCTGGCAGGTCGAACGCGCTGTCCGTGGCTCGGGCCCGCTTCTCGAACAACAGCCCGAACCCGATTCTCCCTCACCGCTTCAGCCCATGAACCACGAAGAGCGCCTGGTTGCCGACTTTCACGGCACCGGCCTGACCGTGGGCCGGCATCCCATGGCCTATCGTCGCGCCTGGCTCAATGCCATGGGCATTCGCCGCGCCAGCGAGCTGCGTGATCTTCCTACCGGCAAGCGCCTGCGCATTGGAGGCTGCGTCATCACCCGCCAGCGCCCGGGAACGGCCAAAGGATTCGTATTCATCAGCCTGGAAGATGAAACCGGCGTGGCCAATGCCATCATCCGGCCTGACCTGTTTCATCAGAATCGGCTGCTTCTGGCCAGCGAGCGATTTCTGGCCATCGAAGGCATCCTGCAAAATCAGGACAACGTGATCTCGGTCCGCGCCGAACGCGTGCAACCGCTGTTTGTCACGAAAGCCGAAACTTCCTCGCATGACTTCTACTGAGCGCTGAGGTTCCTGCTATCATGCTTGCCCGGGGAAATCCCATTACAAATCAGCAGGAGCACCGCCATGTCCGACCTTTTCAGCGCCTGGAGCAATCTCAGCCGAACCGAGCAAACCCGGCTTCTGCGGAAACACATCGAGCACGTGCGCGCCCAGCGCATCGCGCAGCACAAACAAGCCATCGCCGACCACCGGCGCAAGCTCGCCGTTACACCCGGAATGCTCAGCCCGCTGAATCTGTTCGCCGACGGCGACTCCTGGTTCGATTACCCGCTTCCCGTCCTCAGCCCCAACGACACCATTACTTCCGTCGGCAAACACGGCACGCCGCAACCTTTTCTCCTCAACCTGGCGCACTATGGCGACGAAGCCCGTAACCTTTTGGGCGTCCGGCAGCGCGAACGCATCATCACCAATCTAACGGACAAAGAAAACGGCGACTTCGACGCCATTCTGTTTTCCGGCGGAGGCAACGATACAGTCGGCGACCCGTTTTGTCTCTGGATTCAGGATTACGTCCCCGGCACGCCGCCCGCGCAGGGCATGAACCAACAGCGGCTGGACGCGGTGCTCGGAGTCGTGCGCAGCGCCTACCAGGACCTGATCTCGATTCGCGACCAGGCCGCGCCCCAATGCTCCATCTTCATTCACGGGTACGATTTCGCCATACCTACCGGCGACGGCGTTTGCGACAACCTCATTGGCCCATGGCTGAAGCCGTCTCTCGATCTGCGCGGCTGGAAGGATCGTGCCACCGCGACTCAGGTGGTCAAGGAATTCCTGCTGCAATTCCAAAGCATGCTCAAAGGGATCGCAGGCTCGCACAAAGACGTAATCTACGTGGAAACCCAGGGCACGCTCGGTCCGAATGACTGGGCCAATGAATTGCACCCGACGCCCGAGGGCTTTGACAAGATCGCCGCCAAGTTCCTGGCCGCATTGCGACAGAAGTTCCCCCGGCGGATCTAGCCCAGTGGCGCCGAGAATCACAGTGCAAACCACCGCAGCTGGGTGTAGCCTACGAAGTTCCGCGTGGGAGATCCTATGTCCTATCATCAGCGGTTTTTATTTACTCTCTTGCTGGTTCTCCTCGCCGCCTCCTGTGTGCCTGTCCCTGCCAGCGCCGGGGAAGATTGGCTCCCAGTCACTCCCGACGAACTCAAGATGACCAGCGAGCCGAAGGCTCCAGGGGCGCCTGCTATTTACCTCTACCGTCAGGTGGATCGCGATGATGCCGAGTTTCGTGAGAACTATTACGCCCGGATCAAGATCCTTACCGAGGAGGGCCGCAAATACGCTGACATCGAAATCCCATTCCTCAAAGGTCAGGGGAACATCAAGAACATCAAGGCGCGCACCATTCAGCCCGACGGCAGCATTGTCAACTTTGACGGCAAGACCTACGAAAAAACAATCGTTAAGGCCAAGGGGGTCAAGTTCCTGGCCAAAACGTTCACGATGCCGAACGTGCAGCCGGGCAGCATCGTCGAATCCCGCTACACCCGCTTCTTGCCCGAGGGCTGGATTTATGACTCCCGCTGGCTCCTCAGCGAAGAGCTCTTTACGAAGCGTGCCAAGTTCTCTCTAAACAAGAACGGTTCGTCCCCCTTGCAATGCAGCTGGCCTCGCGGGCTGCCTCCTGGCACCAACCCTCCGGTGATCGACCACAATGTTGTCCGCCTTGAGGCTCAGGATATCCCCGCGTTCCAGATCGAGGACTACATGCCACCGGTGGACGAAATGAAGTACCGCGTGGACTTCCTGTACACACAGAACACGGAGAAGGATCCCGAAAAGTTTTGGAAGGAATACGGAAGGAGGGCCGAACGGGGAGTCCAGCTCTTCACTGACAAGCCCAAGGTCATGGAGCAGGTGGTAGCCCAGACCGTGTCTCCCTCGGACACTCCAGAACAAAAACTCCGCAAGCTTTACGAACGCTGCCAGAAAGTCCGCAACCTCAGCTTCGAACGCGAGAAAACACAACAGGAGCAGAACCGGGAAAAGCTGAAGGAGATTCAAAACGTCGAAGATATCTGGAAGCGCGGCTACGGCAGTGGTTATGAAATTACATGGCTCTTTCTGGCCCTTGCGCGTGCGGCGGGTTTTGATGCGGTCCCGGTTGAGATTGCTACGCGGGACGAACATTTCTTCGATGTTCAGATTCCGGACCCGAATGCCCTGAATACGAATGCCGTAACCGTGAAGCTCGACGGCAAGGAGATGTACTTCGACCCGGGAATCGCCTTCGCGCCGTTTGGAGTCCTGCCCTGGTATGAGACGGGGGTGGCAGGTCTCCGCATTGAGAAAGACGGTGGAACATGGATCTCCACCCCAATGCCTGACCCCGCTACAGTGGGCATTGATCGCAAGGCCGACCTTCAATTGGACGACGAGGGAGCGCTCGAGGGAAAACTTACTGTTACTTTCAAGGGAATCTCCGCACTGTGGCGTCGCATTGACGAAAACGATGAAGACGCCACAGAACGTAAGAAATTTCTCGAAGACGAGGTCAAGGGATACGTGCCCGTCGCCGCTGAAGTGGAATTAACCAACTCTCCCGACTGGAGCAGCTCAACCACCAATCTGGAAGCCGAGTTTCACCTCAAAATCCTTGGCTGGGCATCCTCCGCGGGGCGCCGCTCCTTACTTGCGGCCGGACTCTTCGGTGGAGGAGAAAAACATGTCTTCGAAGGCGCCAACCGCGTTCATCCCATTTACTTCTCCCATCCCTATACGGACATAGACGATGTCACAATCAGTCTGCCGGCCGGCTGGCGCGTCGAAAACACGCCGCGGCCTCTTCACCTTGATGTGAAATCCTGCTCGTACAAGTTATCCGTGGAGAACCAAGACCGAGCGGTGCATGTCTCTCGCCAACTGATGGTCAACATCACCATGGTCGATCCCAAGTACTACGGCGCACTGCGCTATTTCTTTCAGGTCGTCCGAACTGGAGACGAGGGGCAAATTGTCCTTTCGCCTGTCACGCAGTAGCAGGAACCTCGGAATTCACTTCCTCACGTAACTGACTCGCCAGATCGAGTTCGATCCATCGTCGCTTATCAGCAGCGAGCCATCCGGAGCGACCGCAATTCCTACCGGACGCCCCCACACTTGTCCGTCCGCAAGCACAAAGCCGGTCAGAAAATCTTCGTATTCGCCCGTGGCGTGTCCGGTTTGGTGCAGCGGCACGCGAATCACTTCATAACCCACGCGCACCGCCCTATTCCACGAGCCGTGCTCGGAAGCGAAAATGTCTCCTTTATATTCCGCGGGAAACTTGTCACTGCCGTAAAACGTGAACTCCAGCGACGCATTGTGCGGCTGCAGCAACACATCCGGAACGATCACCTTGTCTTTCAACTCCGGATGTTTGCCCATGTGCCGCGGATCCTGGTGCGCCCCGATGTACCACCACGGCCAGCCGTAGAAACCGCCTTCCTCGACGTGCGTGATGTAATCGGGCACCAGGTTGTCGCCCAGCGCATCGCGCTCATTCACCGAGCACCACAGTTCGCCGGTCTGCGGATTGACCTTTATGCCCCCGCCGGCATTGCGAATTCCGTAGGCGTACACGCTCAGCACGCAGTTCGCCGGATCACACGCCAAAATGTCGGCTCGGTCTTTCTCGCCGGGATGCGTGTCGGGATCGTCAACGTTGGAAGCCGAGCCGACAGCCACAAACATTTTCTTGCCATCGGGAGAAAACTCGACAGCGCGCGTCCAATGCCCGCCACCGGTTGGGAGATCGGCGATATGCTCGGAAGGTCCGCTGGCTTTCAGATCTCCATTGTGATACGGGAAGCGGATCAGTTCATCGGTGTTGCCGATGTAGATCCATTGCGGGTCCGGTCCGGGGGGATAAAACGCAATCCCATAGGGCCGCTTCAGGCCGCTGGCGAAAATTGCCGACAGCTCCGGCTTGCCGTCGCTGGTTATGCCGCGAAACACGCGAATTCGCCCCGGATCGCTTTCCGCCAGAAAAACGTCGCCGTTAGGGGCCGTGCGCAGCCAGCGCGGATTCTCCAGGCCGCTCTGGTACAGTTCCACCTTGAATCCGGCCGGCGCCACCGGCCAAACATTTTCCGGGCGCGCCACTAACTGGGGGCCATTCTGGGCCGACTCCGTCGCATACGGCTCGGGAAGGTCGGCCGCCGTGATCTTGCGCATCGTGCCGGGCGATTCGTAACGGAAGTCGGTAAAGGGCGCGTGTGGCGACGGGTCCTTTAACGTCGACGCGCTCTTCGCCTTGTCCGCTGGAGGCATTGCGGCAGGTGCAGCCTTGCCCGCGACCAGCGATTCCACGTAGCTCACGACCTGCCAGCGTTTCGTCTCGGCCAGAAATGCCCATGAGGGCATCCCGTTGTCGGTATCTCCTTTGGTGATGAACCAGAACACCTCGCCCGAAGCCACGCCTTTCAGCTTGCCATCCACCAAGGAGGGGACGTTGCCCGTGCCCCGCCCGCTTTTGCCGTGGCAGGAAAGGCAGTTTCGCGCATAAAGAGTCTTGCCCGCATCGGCGGCGGCGGTTTGGTCTGGCAGAGGATTCTTCATCGCCTTTGCCGAATCCGGCGCGTTATGAAATTGCTTGTCGATGGCTCGCAGCGTGCCAACGGGAAGGAGGAGACAAAGAACCGCTACAACCGGACTGCAGCGACCGACACGCATATCTGGCTCCCACAGAAATTGGGTTTTGTTCAGACTAACACTTGTACGCCGGAAATGTGAATCTCCGCGCGATAGGGGATCGTGTCTTAAATTAGGGTGTTGCTGGAGAAGCAAGGTCATGGATTCTCCAAAGTGGTCGGTTAGCCCCGCTTCCTAGCGGGCGTGCTTCGGAGGGAAGCATGAACGAGGATTAAAGGTATCGAGGAACCATGTTCCTTTTCCGCCAGAGCGAGGATCGGAGCCAGGATGGAGGTTTTACATGGCTGGCAATTTTGGCGCCGTCAGTCGGAGCGGCAACGCGATGTTTAAGCTACCGGGATAGGGTAGTTTCCCGGTCTGCGACGGGTCGAGAACAGTTCGCAGTCAGATCCGGCTGTTTGCCCCTATTGCGCCGTCTCCGTGAACGTCACTTGCGGATGGCCGAGCCCATAGGGTCCTTCCGCCTGCACGTTCACGGTTTGGGCTGTGCCCGGCAATGTCAATGTGACCGAGGCGACGCCGGACGAATTGGTCACCGCAATCACTTTCGTCCCGCTGGTGGTTCCGTTGGAGACCGTGCCCGCGCTGGCTGTGAACAGGATGCTTGCGCCGACCTCGGGGGAAACCCCGCCAGACTGTCCCGGGCTCAACGTGACGGTGAGCGGCGTTGGCAAGGTTGTACCGGCGCTACCCGTTTGCGTATCACCACTTGTCTTGGCCAAGTTCGCCGCGGGATTTCCCACCACAATCCACCCGCCTTCGGTCTGCGTGACCGTGCCGTCGCTTCCCGTCGCCGTGAAATGGCAGAAGCCGGGCGTGCCGCCGGCGGTCACCGTGATCTCTCCCGGCTGACCGGTGGTGATCGTCGGATTGGTCAGCGTGAGGCCTCCGCCGCTGCAAGCGGACGCTCCCTCAAAGCTGTCGAAGACCGACGACGAGAGATTGACGGTCGCCGTGCCGCTGGTGATCTTCGGTTGCAGTGTCACCGTGCCGCCGGCGGGCACCATGATCGTGTCCGGATTCAGGTCCCAGTCCGAAGCAGGCGTTTGGGCAAGGCTGCCCGTAATCACGAGCAGCGTTGCGGTATAGGGCGCAAACGTCTGCGTTGCCGTCCACGACGCCGAAGACGAAGCCGTGATCTGAGTCGGAGCGCTGTTCGCCAGCGTGTAGCTCACGAACGAACTGGCGTTGAAGCCGCTGAGTGCGAACTGCACCTGCGCCGAGTTCTGCGGATCTTTGTTCAGCACCATCACCGTCAGCGTTTGGCCCGTCGAATCGAGCGCGGCGTAGCTCGAGAACAGGTCGGGATTGCCATTGTTGGTATTCGAAACCGAAGTCGTGCCGAAACCGTGATGCGCGCCGTCATAGTTGGTATATAGCTTCAGGGCGAGGTAATTTGGATTGGCTGCCTGCGGCGCCGTCCAGCGCGTGGAAAGACCAACCCGCTCGCGCCCGAGGATGCCGTAGGCGTCGGCATCGCCGAGGGCGGTAGAAAAGTCCGATGCGCCGTTGAACTCCGCGCTCCATTCGGTGATGCTGAACTGCGTTCCGGGATAGATCTGGTTGACGATGGCCCGCATGCGCGGGATGCGGAACGGATTCGAATCAACTGGCTCGATGCTGAACCCGCCATTTCGGATGTATGCCGCTGCGCTGGGGAAAGTCGGATCCCACCAATCGCGGTAAATGCTGACTGCCAGCGCTTTCAGTTGGGTGGTGCTCAAGCCGCTGGTGTCTGCATCCGGGTAGGCGTGAATGTCGAATACGTCGATTGACCGCGTGGGCGTGGTCTGCGTTGCATCCGACCACGCGACTTCATTCAGCCACCAGGGAAGGAAGTCAACGCCGCCATGGCTGTTGACATCGCCGTTATTGTTCGACGCGTCGTAAGCCGATCTCCAATAGAAGTACCAGCAACAGCTCACGGGTCCCAGGCGGACCGCCTGCGCGTCCCATGTCTTCAGGTTGCCCGCCTCGGTCAGGAACACATCGCGCAACTCGTCATACCGCGCCGGATTGGGATGAACGTCAACGTGCGTGCCGCCCCAAATGTCAATCTCGTTGTCCATGTCGTAGAAGTGGCAAGAAGTGATGGGAGAATACGGGATGGAACAAGTCCCGCTGCCAAACGCCGTAGCCAGCGCCGCAGCCCACTGATTGCGGTAGACGCTATTGGCCGGATCGCCGGCCTGAGGCGGGCCGTCGAGCAATGGATAGTAGGCGCGGTTGATTTGCGTGGAGCTCGCCACCATCGTGGTTGAGCAATCAGACTCCAGGTTGATCCCAGCGTCCGTGTTGTATTGGTCGACCTTTGAACTGCACGCGCCGTCCTGCGACACCGAAAAGACCCAGTGATAGTTGTCGACACCTCCCTGGGTAACCGATGTCTCCGGGGTTTGCGCCACCCACGGCAGCATGACCATGGTCATCAGAGGATTGCTGCCTGCAGCTTCGACATCTTTGATGAACTGGGTCGAATCGCTGTCGGCGGAGTTGTTCAAAGCACCGAAGGTGTAATCCTCGAAGTAGTAATCGTTATCGGCATTGTTAGTGAACAGCTTCCAGTTGTAGGTCGAAGCCGCATTGCCGCCCCAGCGCACCACGCTCAAACCGCTGTCGGTGATCGTCGGCGCATCTTTGGGAAAAGCGCCGCCATAGACATACGGGCTGATCGTATGCCGATTAGCAAGCACGTTGACGTTTACCGTGATGCCGCTGAACGATCCCGTCGGCGTGGCCGTCGCCTGATTCGAGTTGCCACTTTCGCCCGCAGTGTTCACCGCCGTCACGACGTAGTAGTACGGCGTCCCGTTGGTCAGCCCGGTGTCGGTGTAAGTGGTCGTGGTGGGCGAAGCCACCGTCGTATATGGCCCGCCGTTCGCCGTGCCCCGCTTTACGTTGTAGCTGGTCGCGCCGCTGCTCGCGTTCCACGACAAACTGACCTGCTGATTTCCCGCCGTCGCCGTCAAGTTCGTGGGCGCGGCCGGCACCGCCGGCATCGGCTCGGCCGAGGCCTGATTGGAAGCTCCGCTCTCGCCGTACGAATTGACCGCGGTCACTACGTAGTAATACGTCGTCCCGTTGGTCACACCGGTGTCGGTGTAAGTGGTCGTGCTGGGCGAGGCAACCGTCGTATATGGCCCGCCGTTCGCCGTGCCCCGCTTTACGTTGTAGCTGGTCGCGCCGCTGCTCGCGTTCCACGACAAACTGACCTGCTGATTTCCCGCCGTCGCCGTCAAACCGCCGGGCGCCGCAGGCGGATTGCCCGTATTCCCGCCGCCCCCGCCGCTGGATCCTCCGCAGCCTTGCAAAAGAAGAGTGATAGCGAGAACCAGCGGCAAACTCAATCCAGAGAGCCTCTTATGGCAGGTCATGGCCATAGTGTAGCCAATAAATGGCTGTCTCTGTAGACACGAACGTGCACGTCGCCTGCAGCCACAGGACAACGCGATCCCGTGCGCCTGGCCAGTTGCTCTCGCCTGGGGGGCCCCAACGCGAAGGCTGACTCATTTGAGTATAGTGAGTATAGCTCGGGGTTCTAGCCTGAACACAGATTTGGAGAAACGATGTGCAGTAGGGATACACCACGCGTTTCGTGAAGTGGGATGAGCAACGGAGGCAACTACCCGATCGCCATTGAGGATCTTTTCAAGCGCGCGCTGAGTCAGTGAGCGCTGCGGGCGGAGGAAACGGCATGAGTCGAGGCGTCAGCTATCGCGGCACTTCAAACCGGTACCCGATGCCGCGCAGTGTCTTCAGGTATTGTGGATGCCGCGGGTTGGGCTCAATCTTCTCCCGCAAGCGGCGGATGTAGACGTCGATCGAGCGCGGCGTCACGAAGGGAGTCTCTTTCCACACCGCGTCCAGAAGTTGGTCGCGGGTCAACACGCGCCCACGATGCGTGGCCAAATACTCAAGTAGGCGAAATTCTCGCACTGTGGTAAGCACGTTGCGCCCGTCCACCTGCACGGTCATGGAGGAGACGTCAATTTCCAGGTCGCCCAGACGGAGCACCTCGGTGGCGGAAGGGGCCTGTCCTAATCCGCGCAACACACTGCGCACCCGCGCCACCAGTTCGCGCGGGCTGAAAGGCTTGGTGATGTAGTCGTCCCCGCCTAGTTCCAGCCCCTTGACGCGGTCGGCCTCGCTGGTCTTGGCAGTGAGGAAAATGATCGGGGTCGCAGACAGCACCGGGGTCTGCCGGATGTGGCGGCATAACTCGAAACCGTCGGTGCCGGGCAACATCACATCCAGAAGAAAAAGCGCCGGGGTCTCACGCATTGCCTCGCTAAGTACGGAAGCGCCACTGACGAAGCTCTGCACCTCGAACCCGGCCGCCTGCAAATTGTGCGAGATCAAGCGGGCGATATCTTCATCGTCTTCCACTACAAAAATGACCGGCCCGGAGTGGGCAAGGCGCCCGGTGTTTCCGGCTCCCGCGTAAGATTCGGCTGGCAGATGCATGTTTTCGCTCAGAACGAACCCGGCGTCCAGATCCCTGCAAGTTCCCCAAAGACACCCCAGAGTATTTCGGCAATGTTGCGCAGATGTTTCCTCTCTGTTAATGAACGATGAATTTCCGGAAACCCAGTCGCCGGGACTCAGTAGTCAGTTGTCAGTTGGAGCCGGAGACAAGCGAGAGTACGGAGCTACCGGAAGAAGGTAGACGGCCAGCCAGAATCGACTGAGGGTCTGCTATCCCGAGCGTCCGAAGGTGCGCCACTCAGAACTGACGACTGGCCGCTGGCTACTGACTCCAGCTCTTAGGTCGCCCGCTTCTTGGGCACGTGACGCAGACTGCGGCCCTCGATCAGACTGTAGAGATCTTCGGCCAGGTTGGTCGTGTGATCTCCAGCGCGCTCCAGAGCCTGCGCCATGAGCAAAACATCGAAGCCGGAGGGTTCGCCGCTCGGCACGCTTTCCGCCAGGTGCTTTTGAAACATGGCATGACAGACCCGGTCGATTTCCTTGTCCATCTGCAGGACCTTGCGGGCGCACTCGAGATCGAGCGTGGAAAAGCCCTGGTAAATCAGGTCGAGCATGTCATGCAGGACCGCAGACATCTCCACCAATTGGCGAATGTCTGAGACTGCCATCTTTGCGGTTCTGGCCTGCACCCGCAGGGCAACGCTCATCACCAGGTCGCCGATGCGCTCCAGATCCGTGGTGGATTTCAGGCTGGTAAGCAGCTGCCGGGCGCGGGTTTCGTTTACGCGCGTGATAGCGGCAGGCAGGTTCTCGTCAATCTGACGCTCGATCACGTCCAGTTCCTTCTCGCAGTCCTTGATCGCGAGAAACGCCATGCGGGAAGAATTGGTCAGAAGATCGGGGACATTGGCGGCAGCGTCGCGCGCGATGAGGCAGGCTTTCAGCGACAAGCCGGCAAGGTCGCTCGAAGCGGCCGGGACCGAGCCCGCCGTAGCCGCCGTACCGCCGGAGCGCCGCACGGCGCCTGCCTGCTGCGCTTTGGGAGGCTCCGTGCTCCGGGATTTTTGCACGCGGGGCGGCATGTTCAACGACAGGCGAAAAGTCATCCGACAGTCTAGTCTGGAATTGTAAACGGATCGTTACAACATTGCCGGGGCAGCGCCTTCTCGATAACATCCAGGGATTAGTCAAGTAGCGGGCCGGTCAAGCAGCAGACTGAACTGCGGAAAGGAGAAGATCGGAATGGAACGCCGAGCGCGTCAGATATTCACCGCCGTGCAGGTCGTTGCGGCCGGCATTCTCGTCTGGTTTCTCATAGCCTGGCGAACACCGTGGAACGCACAGCGCTACATTGGGACGCTTTTGACAGTGGTGGGCGTCAGCTTTATCGCTGTTGCCCGCTATCAACTCGGAAAATCGTTCTCGATAAAGCCGGAAGCCCACGAGCTTGTGACCACCGGACTTTATTCCAAGATTCGCAATCCAATTTACGTGTTCGGAACAGTGATGAGCATAGGGCTCGCCCTTGTCCTGCAGAGGCCTGCCCTATGGATCATCGTGGTTATAGTCGTCATCGGGCAGACCATCCGCGCGCGCCGCGAAGCGCGAGTGCTGGAGGCGGCCTTCGGGGACGCCTACCGCGAATACCGCCGCCAAACCTGGTTTTGAGAACCAACAAGTTATGACCGGATTTTCCCCGAGCTCTTTGCCCCCGCCCTATCCGAAGACGTAATATCACAGCAATGAAGAGACTCGCCCTGTTCCTCCCGGTGCTGTGTGCCGTTCTCCTGCTCGCTGCCGATCAACCGAAGATCCCACCCATGCCGATTGCTGTCTCCGACAATGCAGTGGCTGCCTTGAAGGGCGGCCTCGAGGTTTATTCGCTGATGGGCATCGGTACCAAGAAGACCTGGAAAGACATCACTAACAAGGTCTACGTCTTTCATATCGCAGGCGCGAAGTGGGTGGAGGAACGTCCGGTGCCCGGTGTCGCCGGCCGCCTGGGCGCATCCGCGGTCGGCGCAAGGGGCCAGATCTTTCTTTTTGTAGGATTTGTCGTCGACGGCCAGGGGAACGAGATCATAGTCCCCGATGTCAATTCCTACGTTCCCGGGGATCGCCGCTGGTACTCTGGCGCGGATATCCCTGTGCCCGTGGACAGCGCCGTGATTGGCATCAATCAGAACCGGTACATCTACTTGGTGGGCGGGCGATCGAAAGACGGCCCGGTCAACAACGTGCAAGTCTACGATGCCGAGAAAAACACCTGGAGTCAGGCCACACCTTTTCCAGGCACGCCGGTGTTTGGTCATGCCGGGGGGCTGGCTGACGATGCCATCGTGTTCGTCGATGGCGCAAAGAAGAACCCGGCGGTCGGCAGCGCCTACGTGACCTCCGACGAATGCTGGCTGGGCAAAATCGACCACAAGGATCCCAACAAAATCGAGTGGAGCAAACTTCCGCCGCATCCTGGCGCCGCGCGCTTTGGTATCGTATCCGGCGCCGAGAAGAACCGTATCCTGTTCACGGGCGGATCGGCCAACTTCCACGACTACAAGGGCATGGACCCCGACGGCAAGCCGGTCGAGCTTTCTGCCGTGACCTTTGCCTTCGACATACACGGCAGCCGCTGGGAGACGGTCGAGGAAAACACATTTGATCCCCGCAGCGACAGCCGGGGCATAGCCGACACGCCGATTGGGCCTATGGTTATCGGCGGGTTAGTGACGAATACGGCAGTATCCGCCCGCGCGGTAATTGTGCCGAAGAAATAGGAGGGCTCGGGCCGCCGCCTCCCGAATCGAAACTCTTCCCAAAGGTGGAGCGTCTGCCTTGCTTTGCGCTGCACACAGTACCTTCGTGATCTCGCGCGTTGCCTGTCTCCGGCGTTAGCCTGACCTTGCTCCAGAGAGCGAACTTGGTTCATACCTCCTGAGCGGCGGATGGGCGCCTCCAACCATCCGCCGTTTTTTCTTTTTCGCTGGCGCGGGCAGGACCGCAGAATCGCCGGTGAACCTGCGAAGGACAGCGTACAGAAGACGAAGACACGCCCGAACAGAAGAAGTTCAGAAGGCAGACTCAAGATGGAAGAGCTTGGGGCGGGAGGAACGGTATCGAACCGTCATCTCCGGGATGGAGCCCCGGCGCATTGCCGAAGTTATGCTACTCCCGCGTGCGACTTTCAAATACCGATCCACCAAGTTATTGCATGGCACCGCCGATGTCAACCCGCGAGTGCGGAGCTGTGGCGGGGCCGCTCCGGCGGCCAATTGCCTGATTTTGCGCGTTCATCTCGCCCGCGCCAACACGAGCGTTACGTCATCCGGCTGCTCTTTTTCCCCGATCCAGTCGTCCACTGCCATGGTCACGATCTGGCTGATCTGAGCGAGCGGCAGATCACGATTAGAGCTGACCAGGTCAATCAGCCGGTGTTCGCCAAACTCGCCGAATTCGTTCTCCGGCTCAGTGACTCCGTCGCTGTAGGCAATGAAAATCTCTCCGGCCTGCATTTCCGCCGCACCTTCCTCGTAGCTCATTCCGTCGAACAATCCTACAACCGTGCCCCCGGTTTCCAGCCGCCGGACCGTGCCATCCTGAGCGATGAGAATGGGGGGTAGATGTCCGCCGTTGCTGTACGTGAGCCGATGCGAGCGCCCATCATAGCTGCCCAAGAACAGTGTGGCGTATTTCTCGGGCGGCGTGCTTTCGTAGAGCTGGTGGTTCAGCAAGGCGAGCAAAGCCGCAGGGGAAACATCTGTGCCTTCCGCCCAACTCGCCATCATCCTGCCCGATCCCGCAATGGCGCCCACAGCGACGGGCTCGCTGATTTGCGGCTGGCTCTCCACGCTATAGGCCCGCACCGCGGAGTGGATGGTCGCCATCAGCAGCGCCGCTGAAATGCCTTTCCCGCTGATATCGCCAACGGCGAGGATCAGCTTGTGTGAGCTGGCCGTCACAAAATCGTAGTAGTCACCGCTGACGGTGCGGGCGGGACGGCAGAAGCCATGCACTTCGAGCGACTCCAGTTCCGAGACCTCCCGCGGGAACAACTGCGCCTGCACTTCCTGCGCAATGGCCAGTTCGCTCTCCATCCGCTGCTTCTCCTTCTGCTCCTGGATTAGCTTCTCGATGGAAGCGGTCATGGTGTTGAACGAGATCGCCAATTCGGAGAGCTGATCATGGGACTTCACGGGAATGCGATGGCCGAAGTCGCCGCGGTCGATGTGTTTGGTCGCATCGTGAAGCTGAGCGACCGCGGCCGTGACGGTGCGCGTCATGCGCAAGCCGATGATGAGGGCGACCAGTTCAATGACCGCGAAGAAGACAGCCACGACCAGCAGCGTATAGGCTACAAACTCAACAAATTCTCCTAGCGTGGTAAACAAATGGCCGTACAGGACTGAGGGACGGGTGCGTACCCTTACCACTGCTCCAACTGGCGCGCTCTTCCCGGTTTCCCAGTCCACAACGGACAGCGAGGCGAGGACGAGCGGAATCTCGAGATCAAACTTGCCCTCCGGGCTGGGCAGAGCGCCCACGATGAACGCAGGCTGAAGACTCTGCTGATCAACTTGGACCGTGACGGGTTGTTTTTCTGAACCGCCGACGATTCCATTTTTCGGTTTTTCCGGAGCGACGGAGGCGGAGACCTGCAGGCCGGCACTTTTCGGGCTCTTTTGCCCGCCTTCGGGCGAGTTCCCTTGCATCACGACGCCCGAGGCAAAGAGAGTAATCTCCCCTAGGTCCGCTGCGATTTTGCCTACGAGTTCTTTGTCAAAGGGTTCACTGATGACTACGGTCAGCTGGGCCGATCTCACCGGAAGCGAAGACACCACGCGTAAATACAGGTCACCGCGGTCGCGCACCACGTCGCGAAACGTGCCTTCCACAAAACCCGGAGCCGTCAGCGCCGCTCCGCTGAATTCGCTGCATAGCGGCAGGGGTTTTCCGCCGTACCAAGCGCAAACTTGGCGCCGTCCCCAGGCGGGATCGCGTTTCCGCAAACCCGCCAGTGATTCCGTGGTCGGAGTTTCCCCGCGCTCCAGACGCGCCGCTAGTTCGTTACTGACTGCGGTATTTACAGCCTCGAGGGTTCTCAACTGCGCGCGGATTTCCGATGTGACCACATACACCGAGAACTGTCCAGCTGCGCCGTAGAGCGTGATCAAACCCATGGCGATCAGCAACACCGCTGGGATCACTCCGATGAACACATAAGTGACGATGAGCCGGTTGCGCAAGCGCCACAGAAGCCTCCGCTTGATCCAGCCGAAGGCCAGAATGGCAAACAACACCGCCGCAGAAAACGTCAGGAAGCCAACCCAGCCGCCCAAATGCTCGCCCCAGGTCGCAGAGAACAGTCCCAGCAGTTTCTCCAGAGCGTACAAGACTGCAGCCATCCCTGCCAGATAGCAGGCCAGGCGCGCCATGCGGCCTTCCGGCCATAATCCCGCCGCGATTAACCGGCGCCGCAATTCTGAATAGGACCACTGCATGTTCAGTGAAACCCCGGTTCGTCAAACCCAAGGCAGAGGACTAGGATTATACCGGCGATGGAAGATCAGCCTCACCCGCGCACTGCCCTAAAGCGACCAACGGACATGCCGCTTGCGATTCTGTGATCAAATCTCGGGATAGAGATCGAAAAACGCTTCCAGGCTGGTGCGCAATTGCTTTTCGATCTCTTCCTTGCTGCCTTCGAGCACGTGCATGGTGACGTGAGCTTCCCGGCCGTTGGTCAATTTCACTGGAGCCTGGCCGACCTCAGCCACGTCTTCGGATGGCAGCAGCCGCATACCGTAGACCAGTGTCAGATTTGCCATAGCAGGATTCTACGCCGTTTTGCGACGATCACCGGAATTCACCACCACCGCTACGGAGCATCGCTAAGGCTCGGCCTTTGTTCCCTCTGTGTGACTTCGTCTCCATTGCCGTCCTCGGTTAGAATTCCACCGTGCCTAATTGTTTGGTACCTGTCCTCAGCGTTGTTCTCGCGGCGCTCGTGGCCGCCCTTCCGCTGACGGCGCAGGAGCAGCCCGCCAACGCGCCTTCCAACCAGCCGCAGGTGAGAGTGAACATGCTGAACGTGTGCACGCCGTCGGCAGAAGAGCAGAAAGAAATCGCGGCTGCGCTTGCTCGCATCCCGAAGCAGCCGTTATTCAGCGCCGATTTCGAAGTTTCCCGCGGACGCTCCACTCTGACCGATATGCCAGCCATCCTGGCTGCCGGACAGGCCGGGCACGTTGCCGGAGAGCCGTCGGTGGCGAGCTATGTGCGCATCCGCCGTGAATTTTCAGTGCAGGCGTTGTTTTCCAGTGTGCAGTATTCCTTCAGCGACGACGGGCAGAACATGGTCGAGACGCTAGTGCTGCATGTGCGCGATCCCAAGGATCTGATCGAGGTTTCGCTCGAAGATAGCGCATCGTCGGTGACAAGCACCGAGACTATGCTGGCCGCCAATACGCCCGCCAGCCGGGTTCGGCTGGAGCGGTTCGGCAAATCCTCGGTGGCGCTGGCGCGTTGCACGGCTGCCGAAGGCGGTCCGCCGCCGGATCAGAGCGCATATGAGCCGCTGTTTCGCAGCGCTTCGGATGTGCTGGCGAATTACCGCGGCCTGCTCGGCGTGCAAAGCATTGTTCCTGAGGAACTGTCCAAGATCGGAGGATCGTCGAAGCCAAAGCCTGCCACAAAGGCCAAGACTGCCAAACCGGGCGTGCAGAACAAATAAATCCCTTGCGGGGGACAAAAACGCCGCCGTGCATCAAATTCGCAACTCAATTATCTAATTGACGAACACATCCATGAACGAAACTCGCAATGTTGTCATCATCGGCTCCGGCTGTTCCGGACACACCGCCGCTCTTTATACCGCGCGCGCCAACCTGAAGCCGCTGGTCATCGAAGGTCATGAGCCCGGCGGCCAGCTTTCTCTCACCACGCTGGTCGAAAACTTTCCCGGATTTCCCGAAGGGATCCTCGGTCCGCAGCTGGTCGAGAATATGCGCAAGCAGGCAGAACGCTTCGGCGCGGAGTATCGCATGGCACATCTATCAAGCGCCGATTTGAGCCAGCGCCCTTTTCTGCTTCACCTTGGCCACCAGCAGGTCCACGCCCAGACATTGATCATCGCCAGCGGAGCTTCGGCGCGCTGGCTTGGGCTTCCGCATGAGCAACAGCTCATTGGCCACGGGGTCTCCTCGTGCGCGACCTGCGATGGATTCTTTTTCTCCGGAAAGGAAATCGTGGTGGTCGGCGGCGGGGACTCGGCCATGGAAGAAGCGATTTTCCTCACCCGCTTCGCTACGAAGGTTACGATCATTCATCGCCGCGACGCTTTCCGCGCCTCGAAAATCATGCTCGACCGCGCCCAGCATCACGAGAAAATCCAGTTTCTGCTCAATACGGTCGTCGAGGATGTCTACGACGTGGACAAGCAGGAGGTGACCGGCCTCAAGCTGCGCAATGTGAAGACGGGCAAAGTTTGGGATTTCCCCACCAGCGCACTGTTTCTCGGCATCGGCCACGAACCCAACGCGAAAATGTTTGCCGGCCAGCTCGACACCGACGCCGACGGCTACCTCAAGACCCACAATTACGTCTTCACTCGCGTCCACGGCGTCTATGCCTGCGGCGACGTGCAGGACCGCCGCTATCGCCAGGCCATCACCGCCGCCGGCACCGGCTGCATGGCCGCCATCGAGGCGGAGAGGTTTCTGGAAGAACACAGCAGGTAAGCTGCAGAAGGTTCTAGGCGAACGGTGTGTTCGATTTCGTTCTGCTTTCTGTTTTCCTGAGTTGTGGTACAACTCTCTGTGATCTTCATGCAGGTTCCGGGCATTGCCTTTTTCATCCTTCCGGACCCTATCCTTCCGGATTCGGCAGGTAGTCCATGCTGAGAGCATTGTTCGTCCATCTTTCCGAAAACCGTCTTCTGCGCAGTTTCGCCGAACGTTCAGCGCTCGGGCGCCGTGTTTCGGGCCGCTTCGTAGCGGGTACCGAAATCGCTGATGCGGTGCGTGTTACCCAAGTCCTCAACCGCGTTGGTATGAGCGTAACCATTGACAATCTTGGCGAAAACGTGACCAACCCCGACGAGGCTCGCCACAGCGCCGCGCTTTACGACCAGATTCTTGATGCCATCACCGCCAACCATCTGAACGGCAACATCAGTCTGAAACTGACCCACATGGGCCTTGATGTGGATGAAAAGCTCGCGCACGATCTCGTCGGTGGGCTGGTGGCCAAGGCCGCCAGGATGAGGCCTCCCGGTTTTGTTCGCGTGGATATGGAAGGCTCGCTCTACACCCAGCGCACTCTAGACTTCGTGCACGCCTTGCACCGCATGCCGGGAAACGGGACGAGCGTCGGCACTGTGATTCAGTCCTACCTGAAGCACTCAGAGAGCGACGTGGAGAAGCTGCTGGCCGACCGAATCCGCGTCCGTTTGTGCAAAGGCGCCTACAAGGAGCCAGCCAGCATCGCCTTCGAGCGCAAAGCCGATGTGGACGCGAACTACGTCAAGCTGATGAAGATTCTGATGAAGAGCGGCATCTATCATGGCCTGGCCACTCACGACGAGCGCATCATCCGCGAAGCCCAGGCGTTTGCCACGAGGGAAAAACTTCCGCGCGACTCTTTCGAGTTCCAGATGCTGTACGGGATTCGCCGCGACTTGCAACAGAGTCTGGTGCGCGACGGCTGGCGCATGCGGGTTTATGTTCCGTTCGGCACGGAGTGGTATCCCTACTTCATGCGCCGCTTGGGGGAACGCCCGGCCAATGTATTCTTTGTCGCCCGCAACCTGTTCCGGCAGTGAAGACCCGTGTGTTAGCTTGGGAGATGATGATAAAGTGGCGATGAGATGCGGGACGATCTTGGCCTTGATAAAGCGCCGTAACTAACCACTGATCCGTAGCCACTATCCGCGGTATCTACTCCTGCGGTCCGCCTTCTTCGGCCGGGGCCAGCGGCAGACGCGCCGCTCCCCGCATCAGTTCCCGCTCCTGGTCCGAGAACATGCCTTTGAAGCGCGGCGAGTCGATAATCTGCTCCCGCTGTTCCGGAGGCATGCCGCGCAGATCACGCACAGCTGTGGTGACCATCCGCCGCCGGTCCGGTGGAAGCTGTTTCATCTGACTGAAAACTTGCCGCGCCTGTTGCTTCTGCTCCGGGGTCAGGTGCTCCCAGGTTTCCATGCGGTTGAGCATGCGCAACTGCTGTTGCGGCGGGAGACTCGAGAAGTGCTGCAAACGCTGCCGAAGCACCTGCTGCTGCCCGGGCGACAGGCGGCTGAATGCAGGGTCCTTCTGCAATTCGCGCTCTTGTTCCTCGGGAGGCAGATCCTTGTAGCGCCGCAGCCAGTCTCCGGCATGGCCCCGGGGCGGAGAATTCAGCGGCTGCGGATGATTCGGTTGCGGGGCCGCCTGTTGCTGCCGCTTTGGCTGTTGTCGTGGCGTTTTCTGCTGCGCGGGATGATAAGCCGGCGCGGGATGGTTCTGCGGGCCGGAAGGGTGCTTTTGAGCGACGCAAGGGGAGGGAATAATCACTGCCAGCGCCAGAATCGCGCCAGCCGCCCATCCCGTGATGAATCCCCCCCGTCTCATGTTTTCAACTCAATCGCGCCCGGCGACACTTCGGACTTCCCGCTTCCTGCCAAACCTTACGGATTCGCCACCACATCTTGCTGCAAATCCAGATCGTCGAGCAAGTCGAAATCGGAATACAGCTCGTGATTCTTCTCGAGAGCCTGGAGATCGCCCACGGCCGTACCGGGCTCCGCCACCTCGCTATTCACGACAGCTTCTTCTTGTCGCGGAGCGTACATCCCGTTTCTTTGCGTAAAGAACAAACCCACGCCGATTCCCATTAGAACCGTTAGCGCCGCAGCCAGCACCGGGCGGCGGAACCAATGCAGCCAGCCCGCCTGAGGCTTGGCCATCTCTTCGCGCAGGCGAGCCTGCAAGCGGACATCAAAATACGGCGACGGTTGCGGCGTTTGCCACTCGTCCAGCAGCGCCATCGTCGCGCTCATCGCCTTCAGTTGCTCCGCACACGCGGCGCAACCGGCCAGATGCTGGCCCTCCTCCGCCGTCGGCTGAATCAGTCCAGCCGCCACGTCGGGCATCCGTTCCCGAATCTCTTCGCAATTCATAACCGCTTTCCTCAACTCTCTCGCCACTGTCTTTCCCGCAGAACCGACAAGTCTGTGTAGCTATAAGTACTCTTTCAACTGTTCCCGCAAAGTTTCATACGCCCGGAAGAGCAGCGACTTGGTCGCCGACTCGCTGCGCTTCAGAACTTCGGCGATCTGCTTGTAATCCATCTGCTGGTACTTGTGCATGATCACCGCCAGCCGCTGCTGCTCGGGCAGCGCCTCCACCTTGCGCCGGATGGCCTGCATGCGCTCGCGGCGCACCATCATCTGCTCGGCATTCAAGCCTCCGTCGGGCAGCTCGAAAGTCGTGCCGGTTTCCTCGTCCGGCTCGTCCAGGCTGACCGTCACTTCCGGCCGCTCGTGGCGCGTGTCGCGCGCGTAATTCACCGCCAGGTTGGTCGCGATGCGATACAGCCAGGTCGTGAATTTCGCGCTGGCCTCGTAGCTATCCCGCGAGCGATACACGCGCAGAAAAACTTCCTGCGCCAGATCTTCGGCCGCCGCCGTGTTGCGCGCCATGCGGTACATGAAGCTGACGATCGGTCGGCGATACTTCTCGACCAGATAATCAAACGCCGCCTGGTCGCCCGCCTTCACGCGCAGCATGATCTGCGCATCGGTGGGTGGCTCGGTGCCGGCGACTACAGGCGAGAAGGCCGCAGACGCAGTGGTCGCGGCCATCAGCATGCCCCGGTCGAGTGCGGCAGTGCCCACATCCAATTCAACCCCGTCGGGGCCGGAAAGTTGCGTCCGGCTCCTGCCGGAGGAGGCGGCGGAAGTCCCGCTAGATGACGTAGATAGCGGCGTCTGCGCTGCTTTGGGGTCGAGCGCCATGCAAGGCTTGCCATAGCCGGGGCGCCGCCGGCTCCCAAGCCCGCATTCCGCCCCGCCGCTGATAAGGCTAACACGGCGGGCCAAGGTGGCGGAACCGTATTCGCCGTTACGACCTGCCATGCGCGCGGCCACGCTGGGGGAAACCGAGAATCAGAAAGTCGGCGCGCTTTGCGCCGCGGTTGTGAAAAGAAAAAGAAACGGAAGAGTGAAGCAGTGGCCCTCCCCTGACCAGTTGCATATTCGCCGCGCAGATGTTTGAATAAATGCACTCTCGCAGTGGGCGCTTAACTCAGCGGTAGAGTGCCATCTTCACACGGTGGAAGTCATAGGTTCGAATCCTATAGCGCCCACCATGGCTTTCGGGCGGCAGGGTCGAGGAGATCCGTCGCCGTTGACTCCGCTCGGGGTCGGGATCCATTCGACTAGCTCAGGATTTCGGCGTGCGTCTCGTACACCGCACGAGCGCCACGATTTCGGCAGCAGGCTCCCGGCCTCGCTGCGCTCAGCCTCACGTCTGTCACAAAGGTCCCTTCTCCATGGCTCTTCTCAGTGCGTATGTACATAAATCGGTTCTCCCTCCACTTTGACCCAGGACCGATCCGGGGTCAAAAGCGGCCCGGGATCAGGGGCGAGAACCATTTTCGCTCCCGTCTCAGCGAACTTCCGGAGCACGTTCTCCTGCTTATCCGGAGTGAGCCTCCAGAAAGCAGATACATCCCTGGTTTCCGCGACGACTTTCGCGTGGCTAAGTCGTGCAGCATAGATTCCGACGCCACCGACTGTCGCGATACGGTCGCCCGGATGGAGGCCCATTGCATCGAGGCGGTCGGAAAGATGGATGTCCTGCACGGCCGAGTATGGCCCGCCCTCGCGGACCGAGCGTAGGGTGCCATCCGCCACAGTCACGAGCAACACCACAGCAACTGCGCAAGAGAGGCAGCCAGACATCCGGAGAAAATGACTCGGCGCTCGCAAAGGGCTGAGTAGCGCAAGCCATAGAATGGCAACAAAGGCGCCCACGTAGCGATACTCTGCGAGTACGAGCATGTAGAGGCCGAAGGCGGCGCCGCATATTAGGAAAAGGGGCCAGTTTATCCAGATGGCGCGACGTGCGCTTTTTCCCACGAGAAAGAGAAGAGTCAGAAACGCCGCCAAAAGCGCATCGCTCTGATGCAGCAACAGCTCCGCATAGAAAGGAAGATAGTGCCCGACGGTCGCAATCTGAGCGCGGAAGCTGAAGTGCGGCACTCGGCCTTCTTCCCAATACGTAGGATCGTAAAAAGGCGGATAGGTACCAGCGATCGGCTCCGCGAACTCATACACCGGTGGGTCGGAGAGAATCTGGCGCGGCGGGTGCACGGCCTTGACGCCCCAAGCCGGCTCTCCCTGCCAGCTGTACAGGGTTCCGCCGGGGCTTACCAATTCTGCATAAGCGAGCCGCCCGCTGTCGCCAAAGGTCAGCCTGTGCTTTTGCCGCGAGAGCCCGGCGATCAGCGGCGCCGCAACCGCGAAGAAGATCATTGCCATGACCAAGCCGCGCTTGACGGCGGTCCAGACGTCGCGACTGCACAGAAGGGCAATGGCCATAAACATGAAGGCAAGTGGAAACATCACAGCTTTTGCCCAGTAAGACACACCCAGAACAAGCCCCAAAATAGCAGCCAGCTTCCAACTGGAATCGTGGCGGAAGCGCAGGATCAGGCCCGCGATCGCGTAAACAAACGCAGAAACGCACAGGTCCGGGCTGATGTCCCAAAGGGTGATCAGGTCAAGGGAAACCCATAGGAACAATGCATGCGCCAGGAGCCAGAAAGGAAAACCTTGCACGAGGCTGAACGTAGCCTCGCCAGAATTTGAATTCCTGGAAACCAGGGAATTCCGCAACGCAGCATAAAAGAACTCGAAACATCCCAAGGCTGCGACGTAAATCACAAAATTCAAAACATGCGTGCTCGGAAGTTCCCATTGCTTGGATGTGGGCAGAACCACGCGACTAATTCCGAGGAGCGCAGGATACAGAGGACTCCAATAGGCATTCAGAAAGTTATGCCAGTCGCGCCGAGCAAAAGCATCCGAGAGGTCGAGATAGGATACGCCGTCGATGTCCAGGGAGAATCGTTCGACCCATGCCCGTGCCAGTCCGGCGAGCAGTACTACAAGAAGTGCCGCCCTCCGTCCGAAACCTTCCCAGTTATGCGTTGTTGGCGCGCCACCTGGCAGCGACAGTGGGATTTCTTCCTCACTTGTCATGACAAAGGAGAGCCCGCTGCGAAAGAAGCTGCGAGCTCGCGGGAGCAGACTATCATGATCCCAGAGATCAGGCACAGGACGGAGCAGGCTTGCGGCAAAGAACTTGAAACTGTGCCCCCAGGGGCAGGTGTCGCAGTCCTGCCTCCAAAGGCCGGAGCGCCTTCAGCGCACGGGGAAAATAGAAAAGGAAATCCGTTCGGACGATCGCGAAACCGGCACGCCGCAAGAGACGCTTTGCCTCTGGAGGAGAAAGCGTCGTTGCGTCGTGGTCGAAGACGCACTTGGCCATCACGTAGCGAGTTCCAAGGTTCCAGGGATTGTTTTCCCAGAAGGCAAACAAACCGCCGGGCCGCAGCGAGCGATAGATGTACTCCAGCGCAGACAGCCGACTGTCCGCGGGAATGTGATGAAAGACTCCATTGCAGTAGACGAGATCCAGCTGCGCCGCGGGCGCATGTTGGTTGAAAGTCTGGAAGCTGATGCCGTCGCAACCGTAAAGTGCTCTTGCCCGTTCCAGGGAGCGCTCCGACAAGTCAACCCCGACTACCTGGCTTGCTCCCAAGAGCTCCCGCAGCAGCGGTGCTGTCCCGCCAATTCCACAGCCGTAGTCCATGGCGGCGCGCGACGATTTGTCGAGTTTGCCGAGGCAACGCGCGAGGAATGCCACGCGGCCGCGAGCAAAATAATCCAGATCCTCGCCACTGGCGGCGAGGGCCTGATTCAGATCAGTTTCATAGGCGTCGGCGAACTGATCAAATTCAGGGCTTGCCTTCATCTCCGCCTTAGCCCCAACACGCTCAGGAAGAAACTGGCGAAAACGGTCTGCGCCCCCAATGTAAGAAAAAGCGCGGCTGGAATTACCAGGCGCATGGTGTGTGGGTAGTCAAGCACACCGAAGTGTCGGCTTCCCCATGCGGCCACTGCGTACACGGAGGTCAACAGGCCGGCCAAGGTCAGAAATCCCCCAATCGCAAGGCCGACTTCGAGGGTGATGTATTCGAGGAGACGGGACAGAGCCAGATCTGGAGGCAACAGACCTTCCGAGATGGCGAACAGCTTGGTGAACACCGCAAAGGCGATGGCTTGAAAACCAAGCAGGACGAACACGGCAGCGTACAACATAGTATGAACGTCAAAGGTGACAGCGCCGATGGTCCGCTGGGAGGGCAGCAGCCACACGCCTAGCAGCGCGCCGATCGCCATGAGCGCGAGACCGGGATAGAGGAACAACCACCGCGGACTGTAGAGCAGGAAGAAACGCAGCGTACGCCAGCCGTCGCGCCAGGTTCGTAAATGCGGCGGCCGGCTCCGTCCGTCAGGAGAGAGAGTGGTCGGGACTTCGGCAATCCGCAGCTTGAGTAGAGTCGCCTTGACCACCATCTCGGTGGCGAACTCCATGCCCGTGGTGCGCAGCCCCATCCGTTCGTAAGCGTCCTTGCGAAAGCCTCGCAGACCGCAATAGAAATCTCCCACCGGGCTGCGGAAGAATAGCCTCCCTAGCTGGGTCAGGGCCGGATTTCCGAAGTAGCGGTGGAGCGGCGGCATGGCGGTTTTCTGGATGCCCCCGCGGAAGCGATTTCCCATTACCAGATCGGCGCCTTCCCGTAACGATTCCAGAAAGCGGGCGATGTGGCCGAAGTCGTAGCTGTCGTCAGCGTCGCCCATCACGATGTATTGGCCGCGGGCGGCCGCGATTCCTCCCATCAGGGCGTTGCCATAGCCGCGCTCCCTTACATGCACCACGCGCGCGCCCATCTGCTCGGCGATTTCCACTGAACCATCCTTGCTACCGTTGTCGGCGACCACCACTTCCCCAGCGATCCCGGCCTCTCGCAGAGCGCGCTGCGCCTTGCGAACGCATGTCCCCAGCGTCTCAGCTTCGTTCAGGCACGGCATCACCACCGAGAGTTCGACGGTTGCCGGCTCTCTGAGTGGGACCACGACCGGTTGATGAATTGGGTCTGCTTTCAGCGGTAGAGCCATGATTCAATCTCCCGTCCGGTTTCCGTTGGAAGTATGGGAATGATATCAGCAACTTCGCGCCAGGCAGGGAATTAGTTAGGGGAAAAAATAGACGTAGTAGTTAGTGCTGGAGACCCTGTTCCAACGGGAGTCCAGAGCGGTCAGAGGTGGCTCCCAGGCGATCACGGCCTTGGCTCCGGTTCTGCTCAGGATTGCATACGCCAAGTCCCGCCGCTCCGTTGGGAAGGTCCAGAACTCGCTTGCATTTGCATCCGCGGCGGCCGCTTCGGCGACGATCTTGAATCGTCCCAGACGCGCCCACAGGTTGAAGGATCCCGGTCCGATGACTGCAACTTTGTCCCCCGGTCGCAGGCCCAGGTTTTCTAGCCCTAGCGCAGCCTTCGCCTGGTCCTTCGCGGGTGGATCGGTGCCGACCGTGAAGGTTGTCGCGTACGTATTCTCGATAAGATGCCCGCCAACTGTCAGCACCACGGCCAGCGCAATCGCCGCAGATAGATATGTCGACGTCGCTTCAGACCACGAATTCTTCGGTAAGCGAATCCCGGCAAAAACTGCGAGAAAAAGCAGAACCATTGAGGTACCGATGTAGCGGTCCAAGACCAGGACGAGCAAGTAAGCTGCAAGGGACAAGCCTGCCACTGCCAGCAACGGCCAGCCGGTGGCGATGGCTTTGCGAGTATCCTTTCCACCCACGAAAAGGAGAACGAGCACTCCGGCGAGCAGTCCTGGCTCCCTGAGAAGAAGCAGGCGCTCGTAAGTGAGCGCGCCGGCCACGAGAACATGGAGCTGATCCCGGAGGCGGAACCGCCACCGCATACCTTCATTCCAATAGGAAGGGTCGTCGCAGGGAGGATAGGTTCCCGAAATTGGTTCGCCAAACTCAAAGACTGGAGGATCGTCCAGAAGCTTTCTTGTCGGATGCATCGGCGTTCCGCTTCCCGCAGGCTTACCCTGCCAATGAACACCCGGCGGCCGGGGGCTTACGAATTCCGCATAGGCCAGTTTCCCAGTATCCCCAAACGTAAATCTTCCTTTGGTCTTCGACAGCGCAAGGATAAAAGGGGAGCATACGATCAGGAACGCGGCTGCAGAAAGCAGGACACCGAGAACTCTGGTCTTCGATCGTTTTCCGGAGAATAGCAGGATGGCCAGGAGACCGAACCCGAGGGGGAACATGATGCTGCGTGCCAGATAAGCTACTCCAGCGAGCGCACCGAACAGCGCGAACTTGGCATACGAATGGCGATTACTTAACTCCACCAAGCAGCCTGCAATGAGAAAAACCAGACCAGCTGCCAGAAGATCGGGAGCAACCTTTCCAACCTCGATCAGGATGAGTGAACACCAGAGGAACAGACTGTAGCCCAACATCTGCAGCGCACTCTCCGATAGCGGAACAGAGTCGGAAGATGCTATCGCGACATTCTCCCTGAGGGATCGCACAACGCAGTGCAGCAAAAAGCGAAAGCAGAAGAGAGCGCCCACATAGATCAGGAAGTTCACGGTGTTGACCGTAATAAACTCCCACCAGATCGAAGGCTTGACAAGGTACAGAGCCAGGCCTAGGCACCAGGAATACAGGGGGCTCCAATAGGCATTGATCGCCGACTTCCAGTCGCCGCGAAAGTAGGCGTCTGCGATGTCGAGGTACGATACCCCATCCGAGGACATTGCGTAGCGGAGAAGCCACGCTTGCAGAGCTCCCAGCGCGACGCATAGCAGAAGGCAAGCCCGCTCGCTTAGCAACATCTTCGGCTTGTCGTTCATGGCTGTCTATTTCATCACGGTGGCGGCAGGAGGGGACAATTATAGCTGACGTTAACGAACGAATTGCCCGGATTGCCGAATCGCTCGAGGAATCAGTCAGGGGAATTAATTGCCAAGGAAGTAGGCGTAATACTTGGTGCCTGCAGCCTTCTTCCAGCGAGCGTCCAGCACATTGTGGGGCGGGTCCCACGCAATCACTGCTCTGGCTCCTGTTCCACGCAGACACTCGTACACTCGGTTACGGCGCTCTGGAGATGCAGCCCAAAACTCGGGAGCTGAAAGACCGGGAGTAGCAGCCTCAGCGACAATCCTGAATCGCCCCAAGCGTGCCCAATGGTTCGCCGTTCCGTAGCCTACTACGGCGACCTTGTCGCCGGCACGCAAGCCCAGGCTCTCTAGTCCTATTGCCGTCTTCAGTTGGTCAATGGCCAGTGGCACGGCGCCCACTGTCAGGTTCGCATACCCATTCTCGACGACGTGTCCCACAACGGTCAGGAGCACCGAAAGCGCAACCGCCGCCGCTAGATAGTTCGATCCCGATCGTAATCGCGCGTCATTGGGCAGACGAATCCCTGCGAATGTCGCCGCAAACAGCACAACCATCGATGCGCCAATGTAGCGGTCTATGACGACGATAACCGAGTATGCCGCCAAACTCAGGCCCGCCGCTGCTAGCAGTGGCCAGATGGCGGCGATTGCTTTTCGGCTGTTACTTGCGCCCATGCAGAGAAAAATGAACACTCCGGCGAGCAGTCCCGGTTCCCGCACGAGAAACCGTTCATAACTGAAGGCGTTAAAGATCACCGCGCGAACCTGCGGCCGAAGGCGAAAGTTCCACTGCACCCCCTCACACCAATACGAGGGGTCGTCCCAGGGAGGGTAGGTTCCCAAGATTGGTTCGCCGAACTCAAACACCGGAGGATCGTCCAGAAGCTTTCGTGTCGGATGCACCGGCGTTCCGCTGCCCGCAGGCTCGCCCTCCCAGTGAATCTGTGGTGTACCGGGGCTGACCAGGGCGGCGTAGGCGATTTTCCCACTATCCCCGAAGGTGAGCCTCCCTTTCGCCCGAGACAGCGCGAGAATGAACGGGGAGCAAACGAGCAGAAACACAGCGGCAGCCAGGAGAAAGCCGAGCACTCTGGCTTTCGATCTCTTCCGGCAAAACAGCAGAATGGCCAAAAAACCGAATCCCAACGGAAACATGATGGTCTTGGCTAAGTAGGCAGCCCCACACAATGCGCCGAAAAACGCAAACTTCGGATAAGAATCCCGGCCACTTAGCTCGACCAGATACCCTGCAATTCCAAACAAAAAGACGGCCACCAGGAGATCTGGAGTAACCCTCCCAACGCCAATCAGTACCATTGAACCCCAGAGGAAAAGACTGTAGCCGACCCGCAGCAGCGCAGTTTCGGACAATGGAACAAGCGCATCCGAACCGGTTGAAGCGTCCTTCCTCAGAGATCGCAGAACCGAACGCAGGAAAAAACGAAAACTAAGAAGAGCGGCAACGTAGATGACGAAATTCACGATGTGTAGGGTGATGAATTCCCACGAGATCGACGGTCTGAAAAGGTACAAAGCCAGCCCCAGGCACCAGGAATACATGGGACTCCAATAGGCATTGATCGCCGCCTTCCAGTCGCCGCGAAAGTAAGCATCGCCGATGTCAAGATATGAGACTCCGTCGGAGATCATTGAGTAACGGAAGAGCCAGGCCTGTACCGCGCCCAGCGCAAGGCAAACGAGCAGGCATGATCGCTCCGTTAACATCCTCGGCTTGCCGTTCATGGCTACCAGATTCTTATCGCCTTTCTGGAGCATAAGAAACCTGCAATCATATCTGACGGTGAGAAAGCGAGGGCGCTGAAGTCGGAATCGGCCCCTCCCGTGCGGACCACCGCTGAAGGTGTTCGTGGTCCGAACAAATGCTCTCGACCGCTAATGGGGCCATGGCACCGTCGATCCCGAGAATTTTCAACAGGCCCGCCAGAACCGTGCGGCGCTAATCGCCAGTCACACGCGCTGAACTTCGATGCCCCGTTCCAGAAAAGGCGCAATTGCTTTGTCTGAGGCTCGCGTGTCAGTGATGAGAATGTGGACGTCAGAGATTGGACAGATCAGGGCTGGCGTCACGATGCCGATCTTACTGGAATCTGTTACCACAACCGTTTGCTTGGCCTGACGGATCATAGAGCGAAAGGTCAATGCTTCTTCCGGTTCGATGACGGTGATCCCGCGTGTCAGGTCGATCCCGCAGACGCTGACAAAAACCCGGTCCATGTAAATGTCAGTCAGCGAGGCGATGGCGGCGTGGCCAACCAGGGAGAACGAGCCCGCCCATTGCACGAACCCTCCTGTGACGAACGTCTTCAGGCCGGGACAATTGCTCAATTCCATGGCGATGTTGATGGCGTTCGTGATCACCCGGATGTTGTGGCGGTTGCGCAGGTTCCGCGCCACGTGGGTCGTGGTGGTGCCCGCAGTAAAACCTATGGTCTCGTTTTCCTGGATGAGCTCGGCGGCGGCCAGCCCGATCCTGCGCTTTTCCGCGGTGCGGTGCTGCTCGCGATTCTGGAACAGGGAATCATAGCGGAAGGGTTCGTAGAGCAGCGGTTCGACTAGCGTAGCGCCTCCGTGAGTTCGCCGGACGAGTCCCTTCTCTTCCAGTTTGGCAAGATCGCGGCGCACGCTGGCGGCCGACGCGCCGAGACTCGAGATCAATTCGTCGAGCGATACGTTGCCCTTGTGGCGCAACTCCCGCAGAATTTGGTCCGCCCGGTTGCGTGCTTTCATATCGAACGCCCCTCAGGAGGGGAGGCCCTCAGCCCAGCACTTCGCTGGTCCAAGCTGCGCTTCTCCCGACGGCAGAGTGTACAACATATGGACGGTTTTCCAACACCCCAGGTGTGCAAAATCGTGCATACTGCGCACCTGTATGATCGATTTCTTCAAAAACACTCACTTTCCGCTTGACAAATGCTGGACCGGGGCGCGAGATTGGAAGCCCTCAGCCCGATATGTTTCCGGCCACTTCCTCTTCCTAAAGGAGCCAGCCATGAATTCCTTGCGTTCTTGCCATCGACTACTGCCAATATTCTTTGTAATTCTCGCCGTGTGCCTCGTCTGTGCGACGGCGTTGGCCCAAAGCACCAACCGCCAGATAGGTACGCAATACACGGTCACCGCCGATCCGATTGTGCCGCGTCCGCAGGTGAAACCTTGCGTCGTGCAACTGTTTTCTGATTACACATTCGCGTACTTCTCCCAGGAATATCAGAACTTCGCCTATGCCCCGCCCGCAGATTGTCCGGGACCCTGGAGCAAAGTGGTGCTGGAAGTGAATTTCAGTGAAAACGCCGGCGACCAGTTTGACCGCAGCGTGATCATGTTTCTGGGAGACACCGATATTTATTTCGGGACCACGCCCGAGCCATTGCAAACAGTTACCAACACCTGGCATGTAGAGCGCGACCTGACCGATTACAGCGCGGCCCTCACCTCTGCGCAGGAGGGGCTAATCAATCTCGCCAACTGTACGACAGATTGCTCCTCGCCCTACAACACTTTCCTGAACGGAGTATTCACGGTCAGCGCCGATATCGAATTCTATCCACCCAATCCCATGGATGACTCTGGCTTATTTGGAGGCGAGACCCCGGATGTGGTTCTTCCTCTAGTCGGAACTAACAGCAGCGGCGGTGCCAACCTGCCCCAGTATCTGTACACGCCGACGGATCAGCTGGCGACAACTTTCACGTTCCCCAGAAATATTGAGCGGATCTATCTGGACGTCGTGGCCCAAAGCCAGAACAATGACGAGCAGTGGTATGCCTGTTTTCCCAACGATCTAAGCAGCATCAACCTTCTATTCGGATGCGGCAACACGGATTTCCGCGAGACCGAAATCACCATTGATGGTCAACCCGCTGGCATAGCGCCCGTTTCTCCCTGGGTTTACACCGGATTCCTTCCTGACCAATGGGTACCGATACCGGCCGCTCAAACTCTTGACTTTGTTCCCTACCGGGTAAACCTCACCCCTTTTGCCGGCCTGCTAAACAATGGCACTCCGCACACCGTGGCTTTAAGCGTGTTCAACAACGATTTCTACTTCGGCACAACCGGAACGCTGCTGCTGTATCTCGACCACGGTTCGAAGCAGCTCACGGGAGCAGTCACCAAAGACACGCTCACCGCGCCATCTCCGGTGATCGCCGAAAACCTGCAAGGAACCTCAACCGTAACCGGGACGATCGGAGTCAGCTCCGATCGTCAGTTCACCATCACGGGATACGTCAACACTTCGCATGGAAAGGTTACGACTTTGGTTTTCGGTCAGCAGAACTTCTCTAGCACGGAGACCATTGACTTCGACACGGTCAACTTCACCGTGCTCGACCAGAACACCTCCGTTCACAACAGTGTGTCAACGACCTCGACCGCGTGGGACAATTTCGGCATGGTCACCACCCACGACGATTACAGCTTCCCGATCATCGTGGACGTTACTTATCCCGTTAGCAGCGCCACCTTTGGCCTCACGGTTGCGACCACACAGAACTATCACACCGATGAGCAGATCTGGTCTGACGGGTTCCCGATCTACTTCAACACGTTGACGAATTCAGTTAGCGGCAGCGACGTGAGTCCTGCGGCAAGCTTGCAGCACTACACCCACTTGGACTCGCGCGGTATGTTCTACGACTGCCAGATCGCCTCGCAGAAGAACACCTTGAGCAAGGTCGGCCCGGGGTGTCAGCAGCATTGAGGGCTTGCGGTTGACGAAACCACTGCCAACTCCAAGAGTCCGGCACGCGCCGGACTCTTGTGTGTTTTATCCAAGACTCGTGAGTTCGCCTGAGGCGGAGAACCCCGAGTGGGGGCCTTCGCCATCAATGACCAACCCGGCGGAACGGCCAGTTCCGCGCCCGAATGGCGGCAATTGATACATCCCGATTGATTGAAATAAGCCAAAACGATCATTTTTCGCTTGACAGTGGCTGCTGTATCTGAGTACCGTCCTTCGTTGGAAGTCCATTCAGGGGATCGGCTCCGATCTCCCCATCCCAAAAGCCGGGAGAGCTCTCATGAAGACAGCCATTCGTTGCTGGAAGGTTATTGGTTACTCTGCTGTGCTGGTTCTATTGTCATTCGCCGCAGCGCCCGTGCAGGGGCAGAACTCCCAGGGAACAATTCTGGGGCACGTGCAGGACCCGACCGGCGCAGCGGTGTCGGGAGCGAGGGTGACTGCCACGAATGTCAATACTAACGTGGCCAATTACTTCACCACCAACAGCACAGGGGATTACGTACTCGTGGACATGATTCCAGGGACGTATCAGGTGAAGGTGGAATCCACGGGCTTCAAGACTGAGGTGAGTGGGAACCTGATTCTCGAAGTGGACCAGACCCTGCGCCAGGACTTCAGCCTCGAAGTCGGTCAAATCAAGGAACAGATCGTTGTTACTGCGGATGCGCAGATGGTGCAAACCGACAATACGACCACAGGCAACGTGCTGGACCAGAAGACGATTGAGGAACTCCCGTCCAGCGGCCGCGATTTCAATAACCTGCTTGGGCTAGTCGCGGGCGCCGGTGGCCTGAACCAGGGTGCACAAAACGTCTGGGTCAATCACGGGCTGAATACCAGCTTTACCGAGACCAGCCTCAACGGCAATCGACCTGACTCCATCAGTTTTATGGTGGACGGAGTAGCCGACACGGACAACATGTGGTCCAGCTCTGCGGCCATTCCTCCCGAGTTCGCCATCCAGGAGTTTAAGGTGCAGACGGGGCTTTATTCGGCCGCATACGGGCAGGGCTCGGGCCAAGTCAACGTTGCCATCAAGTCCGGCACAAATCAGTGGCACGGGCAGGCCTACGACTATCTCCAGAATGACATGTTTAATCCCAGGAGCCCGCGGGTCCAGGAGCAGGATCAATATGAGGGTCTGTCGATTCCCAACCCGCTTCCCTGGAAACAGAACCAGTTCGGGGGCACGCTGGGCGGCCCGGTTAAGATACCTGGGCTCTACAACGGACAGAACAAGACTTTTTGGTTCTTCGCATACGACGGCGGCAGACGGGACTATGTACCTTCTCCTACCACTCCTGGCGCCCCGAGTCTGTCGCCACTCCAAGTTCCGACCGCCAAGGAACGAACTGGCGATTTTTCTGACTGGATTAATCAAGCTCAAGGTGCGAACGGCGCCCTGCTCCCACTCTATGACCCAAACACGACCGTATGCACTGCCTCCGGCTGCGACCCAACCACGCGTACGCAGTTTATGGGCTCTGGCAGCCAGCCGAACGTGATTCCCACCTCGGAAATCAATGCGATGGGCCAGAAGTTGGTGAATTTATACCCCTTGCCCAACATCAACTGCACCATGCCCTGCCCCAGTGGGAACTATTTTGTGCCGGTTCACTGGACCATCACGACCAACAACGAGATCTTTCGTCTGGACGAGAATTTCGGCGACAAGGATCGTCTCTATTTCACCGGGAACCTGCGCGGCGACAAGGAGCCGCATCCCAGTATGCTGCCCTATTCCGGAACCACAAACTCGACCAGTTCGCAACTTTTTGCCTTGAACTGGGAACGGACGATTAGCCCCTCCACCATTAACACCGTGCGGATCGGCTATAACCACATGTTCTACCAAAACGAGCTGCAGACCGCCTACGGACCCAATCTGCAGGCCAACCTCGGCTTTGCCAACGCTCCCACCATTCCCGGCTTGTATTCGCTTCCGACGATCAATCCTAACGATCAATACAGCGGCATCGGCAACGGTGGCGCCGAGACCTCGACGAAGACCGGGACATATCAACTGGTAGACAATCTGACAATGATTCGCGGCAAACACGCGATCACGGCTGGCGTGGATATCCGCCGTCTGCGGGAGTTTGAGCAGGACAATTATCTTGGCAACGGCACGATTAACGCGAACGGCGAGTACACGGCAAATTGCTACCCGGGCGCAACGGGTTGTTCGCTCCCGAGCCTCGGCGTTGGGCTGGGGAACGGAATTGCCGACCTGCTGTTGAGCGACCCCAGCAGCATTGGCGGTCCGCAACCGGACGGGGTTGATGACTTCCACACGTTCGGAACGAACTGGAACTTCTTCGCGCAGGATGATATCCGGGTCACACCGCGTCTAACGGTTAACCTGGGCTTGCGCTACGAAATTCCGCCGGCTTTTCACAGCATTGACAACAGCGGATGGGGCTTTAATCCTGCCAACGGAGGCAGCCTCGAATGGGTGAGCAAGAGCTTCGTGCAGGCGATTGAACAAGAGGCGGCCACTGCCGGCGTTACGCCAACTGCTTCTTTCCTGAACTGCTGCATCCAGAACTCACTTGTTCCCCAAGACAAGAAAGACTTCGCTCCGCGTATCGGCATTTCGTGGCGGCCGTTCGACAACGACCGTTTCGTTGTGCGCGCTGGCTACGGAATCTTCTATGACATCTACATGCGGTATTACGACCAGGTTCAGAACTACGACGAGAACTCCCTGCAGATGGTTCTGACTGCGCCTTATCCGAATCCAAGCACCCCGCAGGCAAAATATCCTGGCCCGAGCCTCGATAAGCTGTGGTCAGCCCCGCTTCAAGGTTTTGGAAACACGGTCTCATACGGAGGCCAATGTGCTTACGCTACCAATTGTTACGCGTTTGGGCTTCCCAAGTGGGACAGCCTGGACTTCCTCGACACCAGCTACATTCTGAACCAAGTGAACTGGCCCTGGAACCACAATCCGTACAACCAGCAGTGGACGCTCGATACGCAATACGCTGTGACGCCTACCCTGCTACTGGACCTTGGCTACGTGGGATCGCATGGTGTTCGCCTCCCGACTTACCTCCTGTTCAACACTGCGCCTCCCCCGCCAGTCCCAACCGATCCGTGTAACGGCGGCAGCAGCGCTCCCATTGGGCCCTTCATTGATGCCTCGCTGATTCCCGCCGGTTCTCCGTGCCTGACCGATCCGAATCTCTATGTCATTGACCAGCACGTGCCATATCCAAATATCCCCTCGCAGATGTATGCGAACGCAAATGTCCTCACTTCCAGCTACAACTCGCTTCAAGTGCAGTTGAGGCAGCGCTATTACCACGGCCTGACCTACAACATTGCCTACACGTGGTCGAAATCCCTAGATGAGATTTCCGGCATCAATCTGGTCAATGGAAACAACAACTTCATCCAGAATCCCCAAGACATCCGCGCTGACTATGGTCCGTCCAGTTTCGATCAGCCGCAGCGCCTCACAGCGAATGGGAGCTGGGAACTGCCGGTGGGCAACGGAAAGCGCTGGTCGCTCGGTCCTGCGAATTGGGTTCTGGGCGGCTGGAAGGCAAGCGGTATTTATTCGATTACCTCGGGCCGGACCGCTACTGCCTACGCATATAACGGGGCGGCCCTGGATGAGATGGGCCAGTACTCCATTGACAGCGGCTACGATTCCCGCTACCGGGCCGTGCAGTCAGGGAGCGCGAGTGCCGGCCTCACTCGAAACGCCCTGCAATGGTTCAACACCAGCGCCTTTTCCGTGGCGGCGCCAGGAATTTACGGGAATGCGGAAAAAGGCGGCCTCCGCGGGCCGTATTACGAAGACCTGGATTTGAGCTTCGCCAAGGTCTTGCGCATCACGGAACGACAGAACATGCAAGTGCGGTTCGAGATGTTTAATGCCGGCTCGACCTGGCATCACGGCGCCTGGATTCCAGACTACGGCGTCACCGATCCCAATTTTGGGTCGCTGGTGCCGAAGCAAGGCTCGGCTGACTTGGTCACGCCAGCTCAATGGGCACGGGACAATCTCTGGCAGGGACACACGATTCAGTTGAGCGCTGTGTATTCCTTCTGACCCGTTTACGAGCTACTGGGACGCCCGCCCCCATGTGGGCGGGCGTTAGCTGGGGGCAGGCGCTATGAACAACTCCGTCCTTCTCGAAATTTGCGTTGATTCCACCGAGTCTGCCCAGGCGGCGGAGCGCGGCGGTGCTCATCGGGTCGAGTTGTGCGGCGACTTGCTGGAAGGTGGCACCACCCCGAGCGCAGGACTCATTGAGACGGTTCGGCAGAAGGTCCGTATCGGCGTCCACGTGATCATTCGTCCGCGGGGCGGCGATTTCTGCTATACCGCGGACGAATTCGAAAGCATGAAGCGGGATGTACTCACCGCGAAAGAAATTGGAGCCGACGGGGTCGTCTTCGGCATTCTCAAGGAAGATGGACACGTCGATACGGGGCGGACTCGCACTCTGGTTGAGCTGGCCCGCCCGCTGAGCAGCACTTTCCATCGCGCCTTCGACATGTCCGTCGATCTCAATCGGGCAATGGAGGACGTGATCCACAGCGGCTTCCACCGCCTGCTGACTTCAGGCGGCGAACAGAACGCTGAAGATGGCATTGCGACTATCACCGGGCTGGTCGCGGCGGGAAAGAATCGCATCGCCGTGATGGTGGGCGGCGGAATCCGCGAAACCAACGTGCGCCGCATTCTCACCGAGACCGGAGCCCGCGAGATTCACGCCAACGTGGGGCACTCCGTTCCGAGTCCTATGATGTACCAGAACAACAAGATATCGCTGGGGATGGTCAAAGGGAGCGACTATCAGCGCGTGGTCGTGCTGCACGACCGGGTGCGGCAATTGTTAGAGGCCGCGTCCAACGGAGTTCCCGCCTTCGCGCCCAGTACCACCCGTTGAACCTAAGTCGATTCACCCGGAGCGGTTCGGCAGAGCGGCAGGCGAAACCTGCTAATTCACGGAGTCGATCGCGGTAGATGAGCTGCGCTGCCAGGCCGCAGTACCTGAGCTGGAAAGATGCGTTCTCGCGACTCAATCTCAGCGAGCCAGCGTTCGTCGACGCTGTTGCGTGCGATCTGATCGCTCAAGCGACTGAAGTTCTGCAAGTGGCTTTCCGTTCTATAGCTCGCGTATTCTGCGCTGGTTTGCGCCCCTATCATGAACGCCCAATCGCTGGACTGGGCCAATAGCAATTCGCGTTTGGCTTGGTCGAGGGCACGAATCGTCAATGAGTCGCTGCCCGAGTGATCGGCCTCGAGTCTCTCCATAACCCGAGCCGCACGGCGCAAGCGCGGATAAATCCAATGGTTGTTAGGATTCAGCCAGACCTCATTAAATCCGTTGCGTCCCCAACTGGACATGGGAGGCTCCGCGGGCTGAAGCGCACCGCAATCTCGTAGGTACTCAGAAAGCGTAACGAGCCGGAGCGATTTAGGATCGCGGGCTACCTTACGGGTCAGGTGGTTGAGCCAGCGCGGCCCTTCATACCACCAGTGCCCGAACAGTTCCGCGTCGTAGGGAGCGACGAAAACCGGCTTGCGATCCATTACCGATGCCAGCGATTCAACTTGTGCCGCGCGGCTGCGCAGGAAGTGCTCCGCGTGAGCTTCCGCCTTCCTTTCGGCTTCCTGAGGAACGTAGACTTGCTTGTTCCCTGTCTTTCCGCTGATGCGGTAGTACTTGATGCCGGTCTCGATGCGCAACCCGCCGGGATGAACGTAGCGCTTGAGGGAATCCGAATCCAGATCATGAACGAGGTCGCGATAAAATTCGCGGTAGTCGCAGTCGCCGGGATAGCCCTCCGTTGCGCTCCAGACCTGACGGGAGGCAAGCGGGTCGCGCCCAAATACCGCAAGACCGGATGGGCATCGGAGCGGAGCATGAACTCCATAACGTGGTCTCGGCCGCGCCCGAGTAATGCCGTGTGTTTCAAGAATCGTGAAGCGAATCGCGTGGTCGCTCAGCAGTTGGTCCAGCCCAGGGTAGTATCCGCATTCGGGCAGCCAGAATCCATTCGGCCTTTGGCCAAAGGTCAGGGTGTAGTGCGCGAGTCCAACCTGAATCTGAAATCGCACCGCAGAAGGGTTGACTGAAAGTAGTGGCAGATAAGCGTGAGTGGCGGCGCTGGCGATGATCTCCAGCTTGCCCAGACCCTGCAAGCGCTGGAATGCCGCAACAAGATTACAGTTGTAGCGATCAACAAATGCGCTGCGAACGCTTGTGAACTGGAGGTGATACATCGCCGCCAAAGAATGAAATTCGGCTTGCCATTTAGTGCGTGTCGTTTCCATTTCTAGGAGCCGGATTAGCCGATCCATCTTTTCCAGATAGCGCGATTGCAGAAGGGGATCCGTTAGCATGGAAATCAACGTAGGGGTGAGAGAGAAAGTCAGGCGGAAATCGACGGCGTCCGCGACCAGAGAGTCGAGGATCAACAGCAGGGGAACGTAAACCTCGGTGATGGCCTGATAAAGCCAGTTCTCTTCGAGGAAATCTTCATGCTCAGGATGCCGTACAAAAGGAAGATGTCCATGAAGTACAAGCGCTAAGTAGCCTTTGGCCATAGGTGAGGGGTTGAAATCTCTCCAGGCAGCCTTTCCTGCGAGGAGCATTTCTCACTGTGCCAACTCATCGAGAAGAGGCACCGTAGGTGAAACTTCTCTCGTTCCATGCCGTTAAGTCAGCAATGGCATCCTTCCTGAGCGCCTTGAGCTCGCCACCAACGCGGCGCATATGGAAGGGATCCCTCGCAAATGGGTTGCCGGCAAGAGCTGGCGGCTCGGGATGCAGTCCCGCATAGAGTTGAGTCAACAACTGGCCGACTTCCGCTCGCATGTCGACCGGCAGTAGCTGGTCCAGTAGGCCGGGCGGTTCTGGATTGCCGCAAGGTTCACCCATCTTGCCGCGGACTTCTTCGCCTCTATTGGCCGGCAACGGACCTTGGAGCCGTGATTCAAAAACACGTTGCTCCTGGCCTCCGTACAGGGCGGACAACTTTCTGTTCACTTCCTCACGCACATCGATAGGAAAACCAACCGGGGGACCCAGGCGGATGGGCAGCCAGCGTTCATCCGCATAATTCGAAGGCGCAGAGGGAGGAGTCGTCACGCGGACGGCGCTTGCGATTACAGCGAGGCTGCCATCTTCTCTCTTCAGCGCAAGATCGGCGCGGTAGGAGCGCTCCGGACCGCACGAGCGCACATACCAGTTTCCGGCTCCCAGCTGAACGTCCACCGAAAACGACGGCTGGCGTCCAACTTGGTCCTCGTTGGTCACATCGTAGAACTGCAAAACAGGCCAGTATTCGTGCTCGTCCACGCCAAGAGCGCGCTTGGCGTGTTCGAGGTCGGCATGTGCGATCTCCCACTGGCAATGGACAACGTATGGGTCAACCGGGATCGCAACCATGGATGTTTTCTCACAGGATTCGAGCAAAGCGGACTGTTCCTTCGCCGCCGGCTGGAAATGCTCCGATGCCCGTGCAGGTGCGGGCTGAGCTAGCGACTTTCTCTGACCGGTTTGCTGGCTGCCAGCGGGATCCACTTGGCGTCCTTATAAGTGCGGTCAACTCCTCGCCGATTCTCACTTCTCGACGATGGGTAGAAAAGGCCGAACGCGGGTCAGCTACCAGGACGAAACGACTTCCACTCCAGCCGGCAGTCTAGGCATTTCAGCGCTCTGTAAACCTCGTAATATGTAGCACAACTCGTAGCCTTGCAACGGCTCATAGCATGTTACTACCCCGCCATGGAAACTGCCTGCATTTGCGCTTGGACGCCATTGTCGGTTCTCGAGAAGGCCCTGTCCGCCGCTGCAAAAGTGACAAGCCACGAAATCCGCTTGCCCGCCGGCGCGTTTCCGCCGAAATTCAAAAGTCGTGCATCAATATGTCAGAAGTGCGGCGGCACAACTCCCGAGCATAGTCGGTCCAGCGTCCCTGTCCCCAATAGCGGTAGCAGCTGGTTTGGGTCAATAGTAAATGAAAGAGGGCGTTTTGGTAGCGCGGTTCCTGCGGGGAGACCTTCCCCAATGCTTTCTGAGCAAACAAAGCGCTAACCGACTCGATGGGCCCTAATACGTTATCGTAGCCCCGCACCCATGACAGATTGTTGGTCCAACTGCCTCCGTCCATATGGAAGCGGTTGTCGGCTCTTTTCAGGTCGGCGATGACTTGGTCGAGGCGCGATTGCCCTTCACCGGGGTGAAAGCGGTCCCAAATCTTTTTCTGATAAAGCGGCCGGATCTGTGGGAACACGGTCTCCTCAATCCCCAGCCGTTTCAGATACTCCAGGTACTCAGCAACGCTGATCGGGGGAACGTCGCTACCTGAAGCCTCTCGCATAACCTCGTGAAATTTCGGGGGGAATTCGTTCATCATGACGCCCCCGTTTTCGCCGTCGCCAATCTGGGCTGATAGTGGAGGAACCTGTTTCCCCGCAAACTCCTGACGACCGCGCGAACGGGCCTCGTAGCAAGGTTGCATCTGAGCGACGAGCTTAGTGTCGCTGCCCTGCGTTTTGATGATCGCCACGATGCTTTCCGTCTTGCCTTCTGAATTCGTGGCCACTAACCGGTGCGGGAGCCGGGGACGCTGAAGGCCGCCGCCCTCCAGGTTTTCGACGGTGTGCTCTTGGAGCAATATCCATCGGTAGCCGCAATCGTTAAGAGTCTTGACGAACTCGTAGGCCACATCGGGATGATTGGGCAAGGCCATTTCGGGCGGCGAAAAGCCACGCACGCCCCGCAGCGCTTCCAAACCGAAGATGGCGGCGAAGTGCTGCTGCCAGGCTCGCACATGCAGGCGAAAATCTTGGACTGGCGTACTCGGTGCAACCGCATGACCCCATGCCGTGCCCAGCCATTCGACACACTGCCGGTAGGCAGGATCGCAGGTGATGCGCTGCAGGTTCTCAAACACGTCGCTGAGTCCCATGTCGCGCAGGCCGTGCAGCAGGCAGCCGGAGTAGTCCAACATAACCCGCGGGTGCTTGCCCTCATTTACCAGGGCCGGGATAAACTCTCCCATTCGTTTGTAGCACTGGTGAAAAACAGGGGCATTGTGATTGTCGCCAATCTGCGGATTATCCATCATGTACTTCAGGTTGCTGATCACCGGGGCCGTTCGCAGGTCTCCGGTTTCGGCCAGAATGAGCGGCTGATGCATATGCAGGGCGATAGAAAAGCAGCTCCGCATCCTTGCGAAATCAATCCCGCTCGACGCCAGATCCAAACTCACTGGCTTCTCCATGGCCGCCGCGACCTGGTCTTCCCTCCCGCAGATGTTAGGCAGGCCATTGACGTATTCAGGGAATTCGGTCATCAGTGCTCTCCGTGAAGCTAAATCTTCGAGCCGCAAGTCACTCGACGAGGCTCAGTGCATGTACAACTGGGCCACGTGGTTGGCGACTGCATCCCATGAGAAAGCAGCTTCGGCGGCAATCCGTCCGTTGCGCCCCATCCAGCGAGCCCATTCGAAGTCGGTAAACAGGGTCCCAAGCCCCCAGGCAACGGAGTCCGCGTTGGGATAGATCTTGAGTCCGTTGACCTGGTGCCAGACAAACTCATCGGGGCCACCGTTGCGGGTGACGACTACAGGTTTACCCGCGCTCCACCCTTCAAGCACGGTGATTCCGAAAGGCTCGTTGCGGCTGGGCACACAGACCGTGTCGCAAGCTTTGTAGATGTTGACGAGCTCGCTGCCATTCCTGAACCCTAAGAACCGGGTCGCGTGCGCCACCCCCAGTTGGTGCGCCCGGCTCTCCACGGAATGCCGCATTTCTCCGTCCCCTACAAAGATGAACTTGGCAGATGGATGGCAGGCCAAAATGAACGGAATGGCCTCCACTAGCACATCGGGGCCCTTCTGATAGACGACGCGGCCGGAGAATAAAACCGTCGGATCCATGGGGCCGATGCCATAGTGCGCCTTGATCTCCCCGGGATTGATCCAACCATCGTAATCCTTCGCATTGACCCCATTGTAGATGATGGAGATCTTCCATTCCGGGGCTTCATACATCCACATGATCTCCTTCTTCAAGGAATGCGAGACGGTGATAATGCGGTCAGCCCAGTGGGTGGCGGCGCGTTCCTGTTCCCGCACGTGACGGGACCGGCCGTCGAAGAAATGGTTCCCGCTGCGGCCGTACTCGGTGGAGTGGATAGTGAGAACGGTCTTGCGCCCCCGCCCCTGCTTGATCCAGATCATGGCGTTGCCGGTCAGCCAATCATGCGCGTGGACTACGTCGAAGGCACCGATGAAATCCTCGGTCCGAAACACCTCGCGCACTAGCGAGCGGCACAGGTGATTAATTTCCTCGACAAAATCCGCGTCGAGCTGGAATGGACAGCGATGATAATGAACTCCATGGACGCGTTCGTACTGCGGCTGGCCATCCCGTCTGCGAGTAAACACGTGCACCTCATGTCCCTTCCGCTCCAGAGCGGCCGCGACCTCGGTCACGTGTACGGCAACACCTCCGACCGGAATGGAGTGCAACGACTCCCACGCCAATAACGCTATTTTCATAAGAACCCCACGTTATGCAATGCCAGCTCAGCCCCCAGAAAATGCACGCGGGCGGGTCCGACCGTGCATGGCAAGGCCGTAGCAGCGTGGCTGCCATCTCAATAGTAGGCCTGGAGGACATATTGCTGCAGCATCCTCTGCGTATTGAAGAACGATCCATTGATAGCAATTGCGTGACGCATGACATCGACGAACTGGTCCCGATGGCCGTAATACATCGGCAGGATCACCTGCTCGATCTTCTGGTAGAGGGACAAGGCGTCGTGTTCCCGGTCAAGAACAGCCGCTGAACTGGCTTTGTTGTTTCCAATGCACCAGCCTGTAACCCCCTCGATGTGCCCTTCAATCCACCAGCCGTCAAGAACGCTCAGGCTGGGAATGCCATTGAGGGCGGCCTTCATGCCGCTGGTTCCGGAGGCTTCCAGCGGCGGTTGCGGGGTGTTGAGCCAGAGATCGACCCCGGCGGTCATCCGTTTGGCGATCTCCAGGTCATAATTGGGCAAGAAAACTATGGTTAAATCAATTTTCAGACTTTCCTTGATCTTGAAAAGATGCTGGATAATCAGTTTTCCGTCGTGATCGTTGGGATGAGCTTTGCCGGCGCATAGGACTTGCAGACGGCCGACATCACGCACAATCTTGCGCAGACGCTCAACATCATTGAAGAGAAGATCGGGACGCTTGTACGCCGTAATACGGCGGGCAAAGCCCACAGTGAAGATCTCCGGATCCAGAGCGACTTGACCTTGCCTCTGGGCGTACTCCAACAACTCCCGTTTTGCCTTGATGTGCGCATCCCAAAGTTCGTCCTTGGGAATGCTCTCGGCGTAGCGCAAACTGAAGTTGTCCTGCCGCCAATCCGAAAGATGCCGGTCGTAGAGAGCTTGCAGAGACGGGCAGGTCCAGGTTGCGACATGGACGCCATTGGTGATGGCATCGATCTGATAGCCGGCAAACATCAGTCGCGAGATTTCGCCGTGCTTCTTGGCCACTCCGTTTACGTAGCGGCTCATGTTGAGGCCCAGATAGGTCATATTGAGGGACCCGGATCCTTGTGCCCGGCCAGTCGCGCCGTGTGGCCCGGCTCCAAGCACCCGAGGGGCAATTTCGGGAGAGAACATTTCAGCAAGGTCGGGTTTGCAGCCAAGAACGCGCCCCACAACCTCGAGCGGAAACTGGTCGTGGCCAGCAGGAACGGGAGTGTGCGTGGTGAAGACACACTGGTGTCTAACCGCGGCGACATCACTGAGGTCCACTTGCTTGTGACCGGAGTTCCGGGCTCTCTCATGCAAGAGAGCCAGAATCAGAAAACTGGCGTGGCCCTCGTTCATGTGAAAGCGCTCAAGCTGGTCATACCCAAGGGCGCGCAGCATCTGCACGCCTCCTATGCCGAGCACGACTTCCTGGCAGAGCCGCTGATACCAGTCGCCTCCGTAGAGCGCGCGTGTAATGCCACGGTCCCACTCGCTGTTTTCCGGGAGATCGGTATCCAGCAGGTACACGGGGACGACATATCCACCCACCCCGCGAACCGAGTACCTCCATGCCCGCAGATAGACCGTGCGCCGCTCGATGCTAATCACCGTCCGGGAGTGCATCTCGCGAAGGTGAGTCGCCACCTCCCAAGCGACGGGTTCCTCGGTCTGCCAGCCTGCCGCATCCAGACGCTGAATGAAGTAACCGCCGCGGTACAGGAGGGAGACCGCGACCATCGGTACCCGCAGGTCAGCGGCGGAGCGGATGGTATCTCCGGCGAGGATGCCTAACCCTCCGCTGTAGGTCGGAATGGCCGGCTCCAGAGCAATCTCCATGGAAAGATAAGCAATTTTCTCGGGTCCCTGCAGAGCGCGGGTCACGGCTAGACCCAGGCCGGAGAAATGATCTTGGAGCAAGCAGCCTGTGACACCCTGTTTGCTGAGGGTAGTGACCATGTCTTCGTCGGGGACGCCACAAACAATGAGGGGAACATTCAAGCCTTGTTGCTGGAGCAAATCCAAGGATCGTACGGCACCGAATCGCTGCAATGCGTAATCCCTGAGGACCAGATCAGGAGGAAAGTCGTGTAATTGCCGGATATAATCGGTTTCGGTATCGACTCTTTCCCAAGTCAGTTGAAACTGGCAGGCAGCCACTTCCTGCACCATCCGCGATGCATTTTCCGGGCTGTCATCAACCACCAGCACGCGAAGCGGTCGCTGGTTGGAGACCGAGTTGTCTACACCATTCATCGGCCTTCGTCACGAGCGAGGAGCCCCAGGATTCAAAGCTGCCTAAGCGGTTCATGAAGACTGCGGAGTACAGGCAATCCGAGCGGATGCGTGACTCCGGGAACCGGGTTTGGCAGCCCGTCGAGAGACAGGTGGACAACGTAGCCTACTGCCTCAAGCATTTCTGTGATCGCTATCCAATCGTGCAATACGTTGTAGGGTTATTCTAATCGAGATCGTACTCTTGCGTTTGACCCTTTTCGGTACCACGCCAAATCGCCGATCAGCAGCATAATCAGAACCTCTGGGTGTGCGCCACCAGGGGCATCGGCCTTCGTGCCCAACGGTCTCCTCTGCCTCGTTTTTCCCACGTTGTGCTTCTCTCTCGCGTCGCCCTCAGAAGAACACCTTCAATGCCAATTGCATCAGGCGAGGATCTTTAGCACGTTTGATTCGGCCAAAGTCAACTCCGTCGGTGCTGTCGCCGTCCGGGTTGGCGAATTGCGTGTGATTGAAGAGATTGAAAAACTCCACACGGAATTCGAGACGAGTCGCTTCTCTCAGTGCCGCGACTTTGTGCAGAACGAAGTCGAAGTTGTTCAGCGCTGGTCCGCAGCAGATGGTGCGTTTGGCGTCGCCAATGCGACCGAACAACGTCGGGTCCGTGGTCGTGTTTTCAGTGAAATCCGCCGGGTCGAACCAATAGCCTCCGTTTGTCTTCGGATCAAGTATGCGAAATGGAGCGATCTGATCGGGCTCTCCCGGATATTCGAAAAACGAGCTGTTCATGAGTTCGTTGTCTGCGGACGAAGTAATGCGGATTGGGAATCCCGTCTGGTAGCTATAGATTCCCGACACATCCCAACCGCCGAAAACCTTTGTGGGGAGGGCATGGAGCTTCGGCATTGGCAGTTCCCAGTAGTAGCTGAGCACAAGGCGATGCCGCGCGTCGAATTGCGAGAGCGAGTAGTTCTTGCGATAGTCCAGAGGATCCAGTTCGCCTTCGAAACTGGAGGCGTAGTCGAACGACTTGCTCCACGTGTAGGCAAGCTGGACCTGCGTGTGCTGGGACAGGCGTTCCTGAAGGAGAGTCTGTAGAGAATTGTAGTTTGAGCTGGTAATTGTGTCTTCCGCGAAAATGCTGGAGAAAACAGGCGTGCTATCTGGCGGACAGCCTTGTCCGGTCAGCGGTTGGCATTGCGGGGACGAATACTGGCGTAATCCGACGAGGCTGATCCCGTTCGGTGCCACCGAAGCAATCGGCGTGCCCGCCGGTATCAGAGTGTTGCCGTTCGCATTGTAGGGAAGATGCAAACCGCCGGCTGGCGCCACAGTCGAAACACCAGCGATCTCGGTCGGGATGAAGTAGGCGCTGTCGGAGCCAAACTGAGCGCACGTGCCGCTGCCGAGAATGGTGTCGAGATCAATGCAGCTTTGGGCGTTGCCATAGTTGAAGTCTCGCGAGGCAAGCAGCCGGTGTCCCTGGGATCCCACGTACGCTACCTGTAGAAGCGAATCCTTACTGAGTTGATACTGCGCATTCAGGTTGTACTGCACCGAATACTGCGTTCGCAGATGCGGCTGAAACTGGCCATAAAGAAGAATGGGCCGATACTGCGACCAATCGACTGGCTGATTGCGGGGAGGGCTGATGATCCCGTGAAAAGGATTCGGCTTGGCGGGATCGCCGAGTTGATCCTGAAAGGGAGTATTGAAGAGAGAGTAATTAATGATGTTGCTGCCACCGAACGGCGGTTCGCCGCTGAATTCGGCCAGCACCAACTGTTCCATGGGGTTGTAGAACATGCCCCAACCGGCGCGGATGCTAGCCTTGCCGGAATTGAGCGGACTATAAGCAATGCCGACGCGAGGAGCAAAGGTCTTGTAATAGGTAGAGGTCAAGCCGGGAGGAACGCCGGGATCGCCGGGCACGACCAAGCCGGTTGGCACGACTCCGGTGTTCTGGCAATTGGGATCCGTCACGCCGTATTGCTCGAAGAAACTGACGCTTGTAGCCGAGAGTTCGCACGGATACGACGTGCTTACCTGCCCGGGGCGGAAGGTCTGCACATGCCCGCTTACGTCGGTCAGCGGAGTGAACAACTCCCAGCGCAAACCATAATTCAGTGTCACGCTTGGGTGCAATTTCCAACTATCTTGCGCGAAGACTGCGAGGATCGTGCTTCTGACATGCTCAGATTGGGCCGATCCCTGCGTGTAGGTGTCGGGCAAACCGAGAAGATAGTCCGGATAGAGATTATCCGTACCGACGTCGTTCGGCCCGCCACCGAAGTAGCTGAAAGTGCCGTTAACGTTGTAGTAGAGGGTCTGGTCGAGCAATTGGCGGCGAACATCCGTGCCGAATTTCAGCGTGTGAAGACCTTTGATCCAACTGAGACTGTCGGACCACTGGAACGTGTCTCCGATCTGGGGGATTTCGCCTTCAAAGTTGTTGCCGATCGCGAATCCGCCGGACACTGTGATGAAAGGCACTCCTTCGTGGCCGGCACCAAGGCCGGGATGGATGCCTGTGGCGTTTGTCGGCGTGCCATCGTTGAAGCAGGCGCTGGACGGGACCGTGGTGCAGGAATCCTGCACAAGATTCGTGTGTTGCGGATGAAGGAACGTGCCCTGAGCTTCGCGAAAAACGGTGAAGCGGAACTCGTTCAGCAAATTTTGGCGTATCGTCCAGGTATGAAAGAGATTCCACTGCTGGAACCGCTCGAGAGTTTCTGCGCCGAAATCGAGTAATGTGGCGCCGCCGGATTGAAATCGCGCAAACGGATCAAAAAGATTGCTGTCGGTGAAATAGTAGTAAAAAGAGAGGTTCTGTTTTTCGTTGAAGTGGTGATCGAGTTTGATGGTGAACTGATCGGTGCGGTCGCGATGGATGCCGGTCGAGGTCTGATAGGTTCCATCGGTGTGATTGGGCAGGGGGACGAACTGGTTCAGCAAATCGACGGCGGTCGCGTCCATGCAGGCGGTCGGAATGAGATTGCCGGGAAAGAGGGAAGAGTAGAGCACCTTCCCGTCGGGCTGGGAACTGGGTATGGGAATCGCTCCGCCGAGGGCGCCCGGACAGCCGGGCCGCTGGTTGAGCACTTGCGCCATGTAGTCGGTCGCGATGGCTCCCTGAAACTGGCTGACGTCGCTGAAGTCCGCGAAAGGCTGGCTGGCCGAAGGACGCTCCTGCGCAGACGGGACGGCGATCGAATCAGAGGGGATGCCCTGACGAATGCGGCGTCCTTCGTAGGAAGCAAAGAAAAAAGTCTTTTCTTTCCGAATTGGGCCGCCCAGCGTGCCTCCGAATTGGTTTTGCAGAAAAGCCGGCTTTTCGGAATCGAAGTACCCTTGCGCGTTCAGCACTCGGTTCCGAAAGAATTCGTAAAGGTTTCCATGGAATTCATTTCCTCCGGATTTCGTAACCACATTGACGATTGCACCGGAATTTCTGCCGTATTCAGCATCGAACGTGCTGGTGAGAACGCGAAACTCCTCGATGGAATCGGGAGTGGGCTGAATGGCGGGAAGATTCACAAACTGATCATTGGCGTCCCCGCCGTTCACGCTGAAGTTATTGGCGCGGCCGCGTCCCCCATTAACCGATACGACACCGGCACGATCACTCCCATAGAAGAGATCGGAGCCAGTTTGCGATTGGACTCCGGGTTGCAACTGCAGCAACTGGTAGGTATCCCGCTCGTTGAGGGGCAGCTGCGAAACGGCGGTGTGGTTCATTACCGCGCCCAACTGCGAACTGGACGACTCAACCTGGACCGCGTCCATAGTAACGTTGACCACCTCGTCGATCGCGCCAACCTGGAGAGTCATGTTCAAGGTCACAACCTGGTTGACTTCGACCACTAATCCGCGCTTTATACCGCGCCTGAAGCCCGGACGGTCGAATTCAATCCAGTACCTTGCGGGAACCACTTCCAGAAAGGCATAGTCGCCGTTGGCATCCGTGTGGGCGTCAGTGGAGATTCCGGTTGATTCGTTCGTCAGGCGAACTTTGCAGTCGACGATAACAGCGCCGCTGGCATCCAAGACACGCCCGACAATCCTGCCCCCGGTACTCTGGGCGAGAGCTGGCAAGACCAGGACTGACAACAAAGCCACAAACGGGGCGAGGCTCCGTAGGGTTAGGAGACAACCGAGAGCGCGAACGACTTCCGTTGCGCGCACGAATGCGGGACAGCAGTATCGCTGCGGCAGGGGAATCAGTGCATATTTTTTCACGGTTGTGAAAGATATTCAGTCTTGCTCCCAATTACAGTGATCCTCGTCACAGGTGTTGTGACCGCAACCCTTGGGAAGCCCCGGCAGGATACTCTCGAGACAAGCGCAAGCCCCTTGCCCTGGCCGTGTCGTTCCTGGAAGACAAGCCAGTGTGCGTGTTCGACGAAGTGGCCGCGGACCAGGATTCTCAGTTTCGGCCTGTTTCTGCGAACACCTGCTGCCGGAAGTGAAGAGCAATGGCAAGACGATCGTCGTGGTGTCACATGACGACCGTTATTTCCACGTCGCCGACCGCGTGCTGCAAATGGATTACGGCAAGCTCACCGACACACGGATACCCAAGCCCCGCAAACCCCGCGCGAAGGTCGCGTGAGGGGGCAAATCCTTTCCGGAGTTGATCGGTCAACCGGCGCTCAACACTAAAGTCGCGGACGCCGCAGCCGATGAGACTACGGTGGGTATTTATCTTTTATCTCAAGTGCGGCGGGCCTGTATGCAACACCGAGACGATCCAAAAGTCCGCCCAGAAGAAGGGTTTATGTCGAGATGGTCGCGATACTTGTTTTTTGTAATCCTGATCAGTGTCTTTTCGATGTTTGGATGCAGTGGCGTTAGTAGTGTCACCACGACGACACCTCCCGTCACCCCACCCGCTTCCGGGGCCTCCTATCAAATCGTAACAATTTCCGACCTGCACTTTAATCCGCTTTACGATTCCACGCTGTTTCAGAAGCTGGTGAATTCACTCCCCCCACCTCCGGGCAATCCGAACAGTTGGAACCCGAGCGCTTGGCAGACCATTTTTCAAGGCTCCAGCGTGCAAACTCCCAGCGCAGCCGGAACCGACACGAACTATAAGTTGCTGACATACACCCTGGCGAGCATGGGTCAGAACATGGAATCCAATCCGAGTCCAATCATTTTGTTTACCGGCGACCTGCTTGGACACAACATACCAGCGAACTATTGCATACAATACCTGATATCACAAAGCTCTCCGGTAACCAACGCTGCCATCGCGAGCTGCATGGCCGCTCAAAGCGCAGCCATACAGGAGTTCATCAACTATACGTTTACTTTTGTGGCCTCGCAGATCCAGACCGCAGTGGGCAGCGCGCCGGTGATCTACGCGCCGGGAAATATTGACGCGTATTCAGGGGGCTACGGACCCGATCCCACATTTCTGCAGAACAACGAGCCCACCGTCTGGAACCAGTTTCTGGAGGGCGCGGCGGACCCAACATTCACAACCACCTTCCCGGGCGGCGGGTATTATTTCTTTCAGTATTTCCCTCCCAATTCGAAGACATCGCCCTTGCGCATCATCGCGTTGAACAGCAATTCCTTTGTGCAAGGATCACCCACCTTATCCGACGACGCTTCCACGGAACTGGGCTGGCTGGGTCAGCAACTTCAGGCGGCCAAAACGGCCGGTCAGAAGGTATGGATATTGATGCATGTGCCGCCCGGAATGAACTCTCAACTGATCGCCCAGGAAGCGGCTGTGCCGAGCGATGTTGACGAAAACGATGCTGCGATCATGTGGAACCTCAACCTCAATCCCACCCCTCAGGCGACCTTTATCAGCACACTGCAAGAATATCCTGGCGTGGTGACGCTGATATTAGCGGGACATACGCACATGGACGAATTCCGCATCCTCGATTCGAGCGGCGATGTTCTGGAGCAATTGCCGGGGATCAGCCCGTGCTTCGGGAACAATCCGGCATACAAGGTTATTACTGTTACGCAGAATACTTTCACACCCACCGATTACCAATCGTTCGACTTCAATCTGGCATCCGAGCTTCCACTGCCGTTCCTCCCCCTCTACGATTTTTCCAGTACGTATGGCGCACAGGGCACCCTGGCGAATTCGTTAGGGCAACTGTATCCACAGTTGAACTCGAATCCGAGCACACAGGACATGTACACATTTTTGTATACGTCCGGCAGCACCAGCGTGAACACGGTGACCGGGGCGCCATGGAATCCCATTAACGACGTCAACTGGCCCATCTTCGGTTGCACCATCGGCTACGCGGACCAGTCGGACTATGTCACGTGCGTGGACCCGTCTGAGGCGAACTCAACGGATTCGGCTAGTTCCTCGCCACCAGCTCGATAAAAAGAAGCGCTCGGGGAAATTGCCCATGCCTTCATCCCCGAGCGCTTTTTGCTGAGTTCTTGGTTGCTTTCCGATTAGTCCCTGCTGGGCTCCGATTTTCGTGTGGCTTCTTCCCGCCCAGACCCGTTATGGTTCGCTGGCTGGTTTCGGGCTTTTTCGCGCCGATCATCATCGTCATCTGCATGCGTTCTTTGCAGTGACGGGGGATAGGGCCTGCCGTGCATCATGCCCTTCCAGAGAATCCGGTTGTAGAGAAGCGGATCGACACGATCCGCATCAGAAAAGTCCAGCCCCTGGGTGACGCGCGCCCAATACACAGCATCGTGAGTGGACTGCGGAATCTTCATGCCGGCCGCAGCTGCAGGCAGCGGCAGCGCGGTCGCGTAGAGATAAGCCGAAGGCGAGGCGGTGAAACTCCAGGCTTGCGGTGTAGTGGTGAAAACCTCAGCCATGGGATGGCCGAGAGCATCGTTCAAATTCAAGAACTGCTTTACTCCCAGAACCTCTTCCATCGTGCGGATGAAATCGATGGTGTTATATGCTGTGGAGATGACCGCTCCTTGCTTCACGTAAGGGCCGGCAATAAATGCGATCGTACGGTGAGAATCAACGTGGTCGGCGCCATCTTGCGCGTCGTCTTCCACCACGAAAATCAGCGTATTCTGCGCATAGATACTGTTGGCAATCTTCTGAACCAGCAGCCCGACGACATAGTCGTTGTCGGCCTGCATCAGCTCCGGCGTGTTCACCATGTCAATGGCCGTATCGAAACTTCCCGTGTGATCGTGCATCAGGCGCACCAGGCTCAGGGCCGGAAGTCCGCCGTTCGCGTAGTTCGCATCAAAGTCCCGTTCCCACTCCTTATAGCGGTAGTAATCGGGAAAGTTGTTGTCGAAGCCGCGGTAGTATGGATCGGTGTACGGCGCCAGCGCGGCATTTGTGGGATATGCGACCACGGTGTTCGATGCTGCCGGGTCATGGATCGCCGGAATCGCACAGGCCGGCTCGTTATAGCAGGTCGTATCGATGAAGAAGCCGTAATTGCGCACCGTAAGACCGGCCCGCAACGCGGCATTCCATAAATATCCGGTATCGATCTCGTCGTTGGGTCCATCCGGAGCGCCCACGGCGGCTTGGCCCGGCAGAATATCCGGATCGTTGGGCGTGAGCGGGTCCGCAGCCATGCGCTCCGCGAGGGTGGGAAGCCCGACATTCACGCTGCGATTCAGCCCTTCGGCATCGATGCTGAGAGCGCGGAACCCATAGGCGAGCGGGTATTGATGTTCGCTGACGTCGGTGCATTGCGCCGAAGTGCTCCACACCCATCCGTCATAGCTGACTTCCGACGACGCATAGAAGTGGTCGAGCGTGACAAAGGTGCGCGCCAGATTGTGCAGGTTCGGCGTAATCGCCTGCCCCCATTGCACCAGACTCGGGTCCTGATCGCCGATTGGCATGCCGTTCGCGTCTACCAGATCGCCCAGCACCTGATCGTAGGTCCGGTTCTCCTTAATGATGTAGATCACGTGCTGGATGCCTTGACTGACGGCTGCCATGACTTGCGCATCGCTGGTGCTTTCTGTGCTGGAGAAACGGTCATTGGTGGCGACCTGTGCGGTCAACTGCTGCAGTTGGCCCGTGCTCGGAATCGGAAAGCTTTGCAGCCCAGCCTTCGTCTGTTGCGGATTGTACTGATTTCCCGGAAAACAATTTGGCTGGAATAACGGTGGCCCGTAGCCATAGCACCAATCGGGATTCGGCCCGGTGGGCGACTTGGCATTGGCCACATACATCCACGTACCTGCCGCGTTGATGCTCACCGAATTCGGATACCATCCGGTGGGAATCAGGCCGGTCACCTGGTCGCCCGAGTTCGTCCCGTTCAGCTGGACCACCGCAACGTCATTTAAGTTGCCGTTGGTCACATAGAGGTATTTTCCGTCCGGGGAGAGCGTGAGGCTGTTGGCATTCGAGCCGAGATAGATGGGATTCGTGATGACGCTGTTCGAGCCTGAATAGTAAAACGACGAAGGCAGCAATCCCGCCGGCGCCAGAACCGGAATGGTTTCGATCACTGTGTTGTATGTCAGGTAATGGGTCGGGTCCGGGTTGATATCAATGACGTCCACCGTATCGCTCTGGTCTTCGGCAACATAGAGCAGTGTTTGCGTTTGGTTCAGGACCATTTTGTTGGGCTGGCCCTTGACGGCAATTCGCGCCGTCACTTGCATCTGCCCCTTCGGGCCGGTTGAGATGAGCGGCACTACATCGATCTCGCGATCGCGAATGCTGGAGATGTAGGCCACGGCGTGCCCGTCGTTCGTATCGTTCGAGACTGTGTCCTGAATCACTACCCAAAACGGATACTCACCCCCAGGCGTTCCTGAGGCCGCCGCGACCAAGTTCTTTCCTGGTCGCAGGTCCAGGTTCGATAAGGGCGGGTTACCGTTAGACGCAACCGGCTGGCCGGTGGCGACATCCACATAACTCCAGTTCCCGTAGCCTCCGGTGAAGATTGAGACCGAATCGTTGTAATAGTTCGCTACGACCATGGTTTTCCCAGATGGCGAAAGAGCAATGCCGGCAGCGCAAGGGTACACATAGACCTGGGAATTGACCGGCACCGACCCGACCTGCGGAGCCACATTCAAGCCCACTCCCGTGCTATGGCCCAGCTTAAGCGGCGGCACCGGAAGGCTGTTTGAAATCTGACTGTTGTCTTCCGTCCACAGACCGGCTGCGCCGTTGTAAGAAAAGATGTGAACTTCGTCCATACTGCAACCGCTTACGTAAAAATGCGCCACCGTGTTACTGCCGACCGGATTCGTGTTCGTACTGTTGGGATCCCAGGCAATTCCGAAATAGGTGATGGGAACCTGCAAGACTTGTTTCTTGATGGGAGCGCCGCTCGAAATATCGTAAACAAAAACGTATTCCTCGGAATCAGCCGGATAGAACGAAGTGAGTGAGTTGCTGCCCTGGTCGAACACACGGTTGTAGCCGCTGGTAAGAACTAGCATAGTGCCGCCGTCGGGACTTACGGCCGTCGTGGCGGCATGTGAAGCCAGCCACGCCGGATTGTCCGGGAGATCCGGGTTGAGTTGCTGGAATTGCGATCCGGCCGGCGCCAGCGGCGTGATCGTCTGGTCCATGTTAGGAAGAGTTTGCGCCCAGGGAGCCACCGCATCCACCGTGATGCTCACCCCTCCCACTGCATTGCCCGCGGCAGTCGATGCCGTGACTGTATATGTCTCAGTCGTTGTCACGGCGGTCGGAGTTCCACTGATCGTTCCCGAACCGCTGTCCAGACTGAGTCCGGTTGGAAGCGGCGGGTTCACCGTATAGGTTCCGATTACGCCATTGCTCACCGCCAGCGGCGTGATGGCCTGTCCCACGGTGTAGACGACCGTACTGGGCGAATAGATCAGAGTTGCCTCCTGACCATCGGCGCTGGCAACGGTAATCGTCAGCGACGTCGTAGCGCTTCCGAACGCGTTGCTGGCCGCGATCGTGTAGGAAGTAGCAGGAGATGCGGTCGTTGGAGTGCCGCTAATCGTGCCGCTGGTCGGGTTCAATGTGAGGCCTGCGGGAAGCGACGAGTTGGCTGGGACCATGGCGTACTGGGTGGGCTCGCCCCCGGTGGTGGTCGGAACATTCACCATGATGAGTGCGTTCACGGTGTAAACCGCCGTGTTGCTGCTGTAGGTGAGGGTGGCCGGAGCGCCGTTCGTTACCGTAAAGCTCAGGGTGGCGCTGGCGCTGCCGCCCGCGTTGTACGCGGTCACCGTGTAATTCGCTTGTGGCGTGGCCACCGTCGGAATTCCACTGATCACACCCGACGTGCTGTTTAGGCTTAACCCCCACGGAAGTGTCGGAACCACGCTGTACGAAGCCACCGCCCCGCCGCTGCTCGTGGGCGTATTGGCGGTGATGGCCGTTCCCACGGCGTAGGTGGCCGAAGGCGTGGCGTAGCTCAGATTCGACGGCGCCGGAGTTGGCGCTGGGTTTGGGCCGCTGCTGACGCCGCTACATCCGCAGAGTGAGAGTAACAGCCCGGTTAGGACACACGTCCATTGCATCTTTCGCATCGAGACCTCCGGTGGGGTTGTATTTGTGCAATCTGAGCGCGAGGCGGTTCGGGCGGTCGCCATTGGCCAGAGTCATCTCCGTTCTTGATGATTGTTCGCCGGAGTGACGACTCAGGTCTCAGCGCCCCCAAATCCGAACAGTGCGGGGCACTTTACTGGCCAAAACTAAATGAGAAAACGCTCATGATCGCGAATGACCGCTGCCCGAATCCGAGGTTAAGCTCTGCATTCTTGACGAGTAATTCCTGCTGGCTTCGCAACTCGGCCCTCGGGCAGAGTTTGGCAGAGCTGCACAAAAAAAAGGCACCGCCGCAAACTGGGATCCGCCCGAGCAGCCCGTGATCCTGCCTAACTAGTTGTGCGAGAATGGACTAGATTAGATGTGCTGCCCCGCGGGCCCGTAGCTCAAACGGATAGAGCATCGGATTTCTAATCCGAGGGTTGCAGGTTCGATTCCTGCCGGGCCTACCATTACTGCCGAGAGGTCCCTCGCAAAGAACGCTCGGGATTTCGGCAGCAGGCTCCCGGCCTCGCTAGCACTCGGCCTCACGCCTGCTGAACGCCTCAAGTTCGATTCCTGCCGGGCCTACCA